>JACDJB010000302.1_pt1 | contig 58059 bp, 66 predicted proteins | sample 7454121 | NCBI WGS metagenome assembly JACDJB01 (sample SAMN14253290, study PRJNA609438) | sludge metagenome | isolation source: sludge after 25d culture with pyrite | collected 2018-12-20 | reverse complement strand
GAGATGGTGATGCCGGGCGACAACGTGAAGATGACGGTGAGCCTGATCGCGCCGATCGCGATGGAGCAGGGCCTGCGCTTCGCAATCCGCGAGGGCGGACGCACCGTCGGCGCCGGCGTGGTCACGAAGGTGGTCGAGTAAACCGAGCAGCGGCGCGTCGCGCCGCACCGTTCTTTGGAATCAAAATGGCCAACCAGAAGATCCGTATCCGCCTCAAGGCGTTCGATTACCGGCTGATCGACCAGTCTGCCGCGGAGATCGTCGACACCGCCAAGCGCACCGGTGCCGTCGTGCGCGGGCCCGTGCCGCTGCCTACGCGCATCGAGCGCTACGACGTGCTGCGCTCGCCGCACGTGAACAAGACGTCGCGCGACCAGTTCGAGATGCGCACGCACCAGCGCCTGATGGACATCGTCGATCCCACCGACAAGACCATCGACGCGCTGACCAAGCTCGACCTGCCGGCCGGCGTCGACGTCAAGATCTACGTGCACCAGGCCGAGGGCTGGCGCGGCTGAGCGGGCCGCGTTTGCGCCGCTTCCGCGGCGGGTGCTATCATCGCAGTCTTTTTTCGGGGCGGCGCGACAGGCGCAGCGCGTCACTCGGGACGTCACTGAGGGACGTCACTGAGGTACGTCACTGAGGTACGTCACTGAGGTACGCCACTGAGGGACGTCGCCCGAGGCGTCGCTGAACTGACGTCACCGGGCTTCACCGAGGCGGCGCCCCCGCATCATCACCTGGCCAATCGCAGCCGGGATCGGAGAGAACAATGAGCCTTGGCCTCGTGGGGCGCAAGGTCGGCATGATGCGCATTTTCACCGGCGATGGCGACTCCATCCCGGTGACGGTGCTCGACGTGTCCGGCAACCGCGTCACCCAGATCAAGACCGTCGAGAACGACGGGTACAGCGCCGTCCAGGTTGCGTACGGCACTCGCCGTGCCAGCCGCGTCACGAAGGCGCAGGCCGGACACTTCGCGAAGGCCGGCGTCGAAGCCGGTTCCATCGTCCGCGAGTTCCTCGCGCCTGCCGACGCCGCGTCCCAGCTGCAGCCCGGTGCCGAGCTGCGGGCGGAGATGTTCGAGGCCGGCCAGAAGGTCGACGTGCACGGCACTTCGATCGGCAAGGGTTTCGCCGGAACGATCAAGCGACACAACTTCGGCTCCGGGCGTGCCACGCACGGCAACTCGCGTTCGCACAACGTCCCGGGCTCGATCGGCATGGCGCAGGATCCCGGCCGCGTCTTTCCCGGCAAGCGCATGTCGGGCCACCTGGGCGCGGTCGCCTGCACGGTGCAGAACCTCGAGGTCGCGCGGGTGGATGTCGAACGCGGGCTGCTGCTCGTGCGTGGCGCGGTTCCGGGCGCGCGCAACGGCAACGTCGTCGTCACGCCCGCGGTGCGCACGCCCGCTCTCGGCCGGAAGGCCGGCGGCGGCACGAAGACCGGCAAGGCCTGAGGAGCGCACGAATGGAACTCAAAGTGCTCGATGCACAGGGCCAGGCCGCGTCGAAGGTCGAGGCGCCCGACACCATTTTCGGACGTGACTTCAACGAGCCGCTGATCCACCAGGTGGTGACCGCGTATCGCGCGAACGGCCGCAGCGCGAACCGTGCGCAGAAAGATCGCTCGCAGGTGCGCCACTCGACGAAGAAGCCGTGGCGCCAGAAAGGCACGGGCCGCGCGCGCGCCGGAACGACGGCGAGCCCGCTGTGGCGCGGGGGCGGCAAGATCTTCCCGAATTCGCCCGACGAGAATTTCACGCACAAGGTGAACCGGCGCATGTATCGCGCCGCGATCTGCTCGATCCTGTCGCAACTGTCGCGCGAGGATCGCTTCGCCGTCATCGACGAACTCACGGTCGAGGCGCCGAAGACGAAGCTGCTCGCCGACCGGTTCAAGGCCATGGGGCTCGGCGCCAACGGCGACTCCGTGCTGGTCATCACCGACAACATCGACGAGAACCTGTACCTGGCCTCGCGCAACCTGCCGCACGTGCTCGTTCTCGAGCCGCGGCACGCCGATCCGGTATCGCTGGTCCAGTTCTCGAAAGTGCTGATCACGCGCCCTGCGCTGGCGCGCGTGCAGGAGATGCTGGCATGAACACCGAACGTTTGATGACGGTGCTGGTCGCGCCGATCGTCTCCGAGAAGGCGACCATGATCGCCGAGAAGCGCAACCAGGTCGCCTTCCGCGTCCTGCAGGACGCTTCCAAGGACGAGATCCGCGCCGCGGTCGAGTTGCTGTTCAAGGTGCAGGTCGAGTCGGTGCAGGTCCTCAACCAGAAGGGCAAGAGCAAGCGCTTCGGCCGCTTCCAGGGGCGTCGGCGCAACGTGCGCAAGGCGTACGTGAGCCTGCGGGAAGGCCAGGAAATCAACTTCGCAGAGGCCGCGTGATGGCTGTCGTCAAGACCAGGCCCACCTCGCCGGGCCGCCGTTCGATGGTGAAGGTCGTCAACCCCGGCCTTCACAAGGGGCGTCCGGTCGACGGGCTCACCGAGAGCAAGAAGCGCGGATCCGGCCGCAACAACCTCGGGCGGATCACCACGCGTCACCGCGGCGGCGGGCACAAGGCGCATTACCGCATCGTCGATTTCCGTCGCAACAAGGACGGCATCCCGGCGAAAGTCGAGCGCTTCGAGTACGACCCCAACCGCTCGGCGAACCTGGCGCTGCTGCTCTACGCCGACGGCGAGCGGCGCTACATCCTCGCGCCGCGCGGCGTCGAGATCGGTACCCAGTTGATGAACGGCGCCGAGGCGCCGATCCGTCCGGGCAACACGCTGCCGATCCGCAACATTCCGGTCGGCGCGTCGATCCACTGCATCGAGATGATGCCTGGCAAGGGTGCGCAGATCGCCCGCTCGGCCGGCGCTTCGGCGCGGCTGCTGGCGCGCGAGGGCACCTACGCTTCGGTGCGCCTGCGCTCGGGCGAGATCCGCCGCGTGCACATCGAGTGTCGCGCGACGATCGGCGAGGTCGGCAACGAGGAGCACAGCCTGCGCCAGATCGGCAAGGCGGGCGCCACCCGCTGGCGCGGCATTCGCCCGACGGTGCGCGGCGAGACGATGAACCCGGTCGACCACCCGCACGGCGGTCGCACGCGCGGCAACCGCCACCCGGTCTCGCCGTGGGGCGTGCCGACGAAGGGCTACAAGACGCGCCGGAACAAGCGCACCGATTCGATGATCGTGCAGCGGCGCGGCCGCAAGTAACGAGAGAAGAACTCCATGGCACGTTCCGTGAAGAAAGGCCCGTTCGTCGACGGGCACCTGATGAAGAAAGTCGACGTCGCCCTCGCGACGAAAGACAAGAAGCCGATCCGCACGTGGTCGCGCCGCTCGACGATCGTTCCCGAGTTCATCGGCCTGACGATCGCCGTGCACAACGGCAAGCAGCACGTACCGGTGTACATCAACGAAAACATGGTCGGGCACAAGCTCGGCGAGTTCGCGCTGACGCGCACCTTCAAGGGCCACGCCGCCGACCGCAAGTCGCAGGTCCGCCGGTGACGGGAAACTGAAGGCAAAGGGGTACAGCGAATGGAAACGCGAGCCATCCTGAGAGGCGTACACCTGTCGGCGCAGAAGGGCCGGCTGGTCGCCGATCTCGTGCGCGGAAAGCCGGTGGAGCAGGCACTGAACGTCCTGCAGTTCTCGCCGAAGAAGGCAGCGAAGATCGTGCGCAAGGTGATCGAATCGGCGATCGCCAACGCCGAGCACAACGACGGCGCCGACATCGACGAACTGAAGGTCAAGACGATCCACGTCGAGAAAGGCGCCTCGATGCGTCGCTTCGCCGCGCGCGCCAAGGGCCGCGGCGCGCGCATCGAGAAGCAGACGTGCCACATTTTCGTGACCGTCGCCGACAAATGAGCGCGCAAACGAGCGCACGCGAACGAGCCCGCACGCGCTCCTGAGGAAAACGAGATGGGACAGAAGATTCACCCGACGGGATTCCGGCTGCCGGTCACGCGCAACTGGTCGTCGCGCTGGTACGCCACCGGAGACCAGTACGCGCAGACGCTGCACGACGACATCAAGGTGCGCGAGTACCTGCGCCGCAAGCTGCGCAACGCCTCCGTCAGCCGCGTGCTGATCGAGCGTCCCGCGAAGAACGCGCGCATCACGATCTACTCGGCGCGGCCGGGCGTGGTCATCGGCAAGAAGGGCGAGGACATCGAGCTGCTCAAGGGCGACCTGCAGCGGCTCATGGCCGTGCCGGTGCACGTGAACATCGAAGAGGTCCGCAAACCCGAGACCGACGCGCAGCTGATCGCCGACTCGATCACGCAGCAGCTCGAAAAGCGCATCATGTTCCGCCGCGCGATGAAGCGCGCGATGCAGAACGCGATGCGGCTGGGCGCGCAGGGCGTCAAGATCATGAGCGCCGGGCGGCTGAACGGCATCGAGATCGCGCGCACCGAGTGGTACCGCGAGGGCCGCGTGCCGCTGCACACGCTGCGCGCCGACGTCGACTACGGCTTCTCCGAGGCGCGCACCACCTACGGCATCATCGGCGTGAAGGTCTGGGTCTACAAGGGCGACACGCTCGGGCGAAACGACGCGCCGTCGGGCGCCGACAAGGACGCGGCGCTCGCGCCCGACAAGGACGATCGTCGCACTCGCCGTGCACCGGGCCGACCCGGCGCACGCGGGCCGCGTCGCCGCGGCGAGGCCGAAGTCCAGACCGCCGAGAAAACCGCCGACGTCGCCGAGGCGCCCAAGGCGCCGGTCAAGCGCGTGCGCAAGGTCGCCGGCGCCACCGGCGCGGGCGAGGGCGAGAAGAAGGGCGACAGCGGGCCTTCGCGCCCGAACCAGGAGTGAGCGATGCTGCAACCCGCTCGACGCAAGTACCGGAAGGAACAGAAGGGCCGCAACAAGGGCCTGGCCACGCGCGGCGCATCGGTCGCGTTCGGTGAATTCGGCCTGAAGGCCACCGGCCGCGGCCGGCTCACCGCACGCCAGATCGAGGCGGCGCGCCGCGCGATGACGCGCCACATCAAGCGCGGCGGCCGCATCTGGATCCGCATCTTCCCCGACAAGCCGGTCTCGAAGAAGCCGGCCGAGGTCCGCATGGGCAGCGGCAAGGGCAACCCCGAGTTCTACGTTGCCGAGATCCAGCCGGGCAAGGTGCTCTACGAAATGGACGGCGTGAACGAAGCCCTCGCGCGCGAGGCCTTCGCGCTGGCCGCGGCGAAGCTGCCGATCGGCACCGTGTTCGTCGCGCGCATGGTCGGCGCCTGACCGCTTTCATCGAAGGACATCGCGATGACGACCAACGAACTGCGCGCGCTGGATTCCGCCGCGCTGAAGAAGGAGCTCGACGACCTGCTGCGCGCGCACTTCTCGCTGCGCATGCAGATCGCCACGCAGCAGTTGAACAACACCAGCCAGCTGGGCAGGACGCGGCGCGCCATCGCGCGCGTGCGCACCATCATGAACGAGAAGGCATCGGCCAAATGACGACGAGCGAAGCCACGGCCGGCACGACGGCGCCGGCGAGCGCGACGACGGGCACCAAGCGGACCCTGCTGGGGCGCGTGGTGAGCAACAGGATGCAGAAGACGGTCACCGTGCTGGTCGAGCGTCGCGTGATGCATCCGGTCTACCGCAAGTACATCGTGCGCAGCACGAAGTTCCACGCGCACACGGAAACGCCGTACAACGAAGGCGACCTGGTCGAGATCCAGGAAGGTCGCCCGATGTCGCGCACCAAGTCCTGGTCGGTCACGCGGCTCGTGCGCACGGCGCCCGGCGTCTGAGGCGCGCGCCGGAAGTCATCGGCTTGCGCATCTGGCGCGGGCGTGCCATAATCGCGGGCTTCCGGTTGTACGTTGGTTCGTGTTTTACGTCGGTGTAATCACGCCGCTTCTTCTGCGTAGATTCGCCGGAACCTTCGCCGGATTGCCCAAACCACGGGACCAAGACTGACCGCTCCCCGTGTTCCCGCCCCCGATCGAAATCCGGGCGCGGTGCACAGCGGATCAAGTTGGGAAAGCAAAAATGATTCAGATGCAATCGACGCTGGACGTCGCCGACAACACCGGCGCGCGTTCGGTCATGTGTATCAAGGTGCTCGGCGGCTCGAAGCGTCGCTATGCGGGCATCGGCGACATCATCAAGGTCTCGGTGAAAGAGGCGCAGCCGCGCGGCCGCGTCAAGAAGGGCGAGATCTACAACGCGGTCGTGGTTCGCACCGCCAAGGGCGTGCGCCGCCAGGACGGCTCGCTGATCCGCTTCGACGGCAACGCGGCAGTGCTGCTCAACGCGAAGCTCGAGCCGATCGGCACGCGCATCTTCGGGCCGGTCACGCGCGAGCTGCGCACCGAGCGCTTCATGAAGATCGTTTCGCTGGCGCCGGAGGTGATCTGAAATGCGCAAGATCCGCAAGGGCGACGAGGTCGTCGTCATCGCAGGCCGCGACAAGGGCAAGCGCGGCACCGTGCTGCGGCGCGTCGACGACACCCACGTCGTCGTCGAAGGCATCAACCTGGTGAAGAAGCACGTGCGGCCGAACCCGATGAAAGGCCAGACCGGCGGCATCGTCGACAAGTCGATGCCGATCGACCAGTCGAACCTGATGCTGTGGAATCCGGCCACCGGCAAGGGCGACCGCGTGGGCGTGAAGACGCTCGAGGACGGGCGCCGCGTGCGCGTGTTCAGGTCCAACGGCGAAATGGTGGGTGTGTGATGGCTCGATTGCAGGAGCAGTATCGCGAGAAGGTGGTGCCGGAGCTGGTGAAGCAGTTCGGCTACCGGTCGGTGATGCAGGTGCCGCGCGTCACCAAGATCACGCTGAACATGGGCGTGGGAGAGGCCGTCGCCGACCGCAAGGTGCTGGAGAACGCCAGCGCCGATCTCACCAGGATCTCCGGGCAGAAGGTCGTCGTCACCAAGGCGAAGAAGGCGATTGCCGGGTTCAAGATCCGCGCCGGCTACCCGATCGGCTGCATGGTCACGCTGCGCGGCCAGCGCATGTACGAGTTCCTCGACCGGCTGATCACCGTCGCGCTGCCGCGCGTGCGCGATTTCCGCGGCGTCTCGGCCAAGGCCTTCGACGGACGCGGCAACTACAGCCTCGGGGTGAAGGAACAGATCATCTTCCCCGAGATCGAGTACGACAAGGTCGATGCGGTGCGCGGTCTCGACATCGCGATCACCACCACCGCCAGGACCGACGACGAGGCGAAGGCGCTCCTTGCGGCGTTCCGCTTTCCGTTCCGCGCCTGACCGCACGATCGTCAGCCGTCGACGCACAACCGCGACAACCGAGCAGGAAACCGAACAGTGGCAAAACTCGCTCTGATCAACCGTGACCTGAAGCGACAGATCACCGTCCGCAAGTTCGCCGCCAGGCGCAAGGCGCTCGAGGCGATCATCACCGACCAGTCGGTGAGCGAGGAGGAGCGCTACCAGGCGCGCCTGCGGCTGCAGGCGCTGCCGCGCGACTCCAGCCCGACGCGGCTGCGCAATCGCTGCGCGATCACGGGGCGTCCGCGCGGCACCTTCCGCAAGTTCGGTCTCGGCCGCAACAAGCTGCGCGAAGCGGCGATGCGCGGCGAGGTGCCGGGCCTGACGAAGGCGAGCTGGTGACCGGCGCGGCCGGTCCCGCGGGCAACGAGCGAGCAACGAGGAATCCATCATGAGCATGAGCGATCCGGTCGCCGACATGTTCACGCGCATCCGCAACGCGCAGCGCGTCGAAAAGGAAACGGTATCGATGCCGTCGTCCAGGCTGAAAGTGGCGATTGCGCAGGTGCTGAAGGACGAGGGCTACATCGACGACTACGCCGTCACGGCGGACGGCGCGAAGAGCCGGCTCGAGGTGCGCCTGAAGTACTACGCCGGACGCCCGGTCATCGAGCGGCTCGAGCGTGTATCGCGTCCGGGCCTGCGCGTGTACCGCGGACGCGACGCGCTGCCGCAGGTGATGAACGGCCTGGGCGTTGCGATCGTCACCACGTCGCGTGGCGTGATGACCGACCGCCATGCGCGCGCCAACGGCGTGGGCGGCGAAGTCATCGGCTTCGTTGCCTGAGAAGCGTGAATGAGGCGGAGGGAGCGTAGATGTCCCGAGTAGGCAAGAGTCCGATTCCGGTGCCGGCAGGCGTCGACGTCACCATCGAGGCCGATCGCATCGCGATCAAGGGCCCGCTGGGTGCGCTCGAGCAGCGCATCCGGCCGCAGGTGCGGGTGGCGCGAGACGGCACGAACATCGTTTTCGAGGCCGCCGACGAGAGCTCCGACGCGAACGCGATGAGCGGCACGTACCGCGCGCTGGTGGCGAACATGGTGCACGGCGTATCGAAGGGCTTCGAGAAGCGGCTGCAGCTGGTGGGCACGGGCTTCCGCGCGCAGCTGCAGGGCAACGCGCTGAATCTCTCGCTCGGTTTCTCGCACCCGGTCGTGCACGCGCTGCCGGCCGGCGTGAAGGCCGAGACGCCGACGCCGACGGAAATCGTGCTCAAGGGCGCCGACAAGCAGGTGGTCGGCCAGGTGGCGGCCGAGATCCGGGCCTATCGCGAGCCCGAGCCGTACAAGGGCAAGGGTGTGCGCTACGCCGACGAACGCGTGGTGCTCAAGGAAGTGAAGAAGAAGTAACGGACGGCCAGACGGACGGAAAAACGGGACGGAATCCGAGCGATGGACAAGAAACAACCGCGCCTGCGTCGCGCGCGCCAGACCCGGCTGAAGATCCGCGAGCTGCGCGCACGCCGGCTCACCGTGCACCGCACGAACACGCACATCTACGCGAGCATCGTCGACGAGACGGGCGGCAGGGTGCTGGTCAGCGCGTCGACGCTCGAGCAGGAGCTGCGCAAGCAGCTCGCCGGGCAGACCGGAGGCGGCGGCAACGTCGGCGCCGCTGCGCTGGTCGGCAAGCGCCTGGCGGAAAAGGCGCTCGCCGCCGGCATCGACCGCGTTGCGTTCGACCGCGCCGGTTACCGCTTCCATGGCCGCGTGAAGGCGCTCGCCGAGGCCGCGCGCGAAGCCGGCCTGCAGTTCTGAGGATTCGAAGATGGCAAAGATCCAGGCCAAGATGGGCGGCAAGATGGGCGAGGAGCGCGACGACGGGTTGCGCGAGAAGATGATCGCCGTCAACCGCGTGACGAAGGTCGTCAAGGGCGGCCGCATTCTCGGCTTCGCGGCGCTCACCGTCGTCGGCGACGGCGACGGCCGCATCGGCATGGGCAAGGGCAAGGCGCGCGAAGTGCCGGTGGCCGTGCAGAAGGCGATGGACGAGGCGCGGCGCAAGCTGGTGAAGATCCCGCTGCGCGGAGGCACGCTGCACCACCAGGTGATGGGCCGGCACGGTGCGGCGGTGGTCATGCTCAAGCCGGCGCCGGAGGGCACCGGCATCATCGCCGGCGGTCCGATGCGTGCGATCTTCGAGGTGATGGGCGTGGCCAACGTCGTCGCCAAGAGCCACGGCTCGTCGAACCCGTACAACATGGTGCGCGCCACGCTCGATGCGCTGCGCAACCTGAACACGCCGGCCGAGATCGCCGCCAAGCGCGGCAAGTCGGTCGAGGAGATCTTCGGATGACCGCGAAGACGCTGAAGGTCACGCTGGTGCGCAGCCCGATCGGCACGCGCGGATCGCACAAGGCGACGGTGCTGGGGCTGGGCCTGAAGAAACTGAACCAGACGCGCGAGCTGGAAGACACGCCGGCCGTGCGCGGCATGATCGAGAAGGTCTCGTACCTGGTGAAGGTGCAGGGATGAAACTGAACGAACTGAAACCGGCCGAGGGCAGCCGCCCCGCCGGCAAGCGCGTCGGCCGCGGCATCGGCTCGGGGCTGGGCAAGACCGCCGGTCGCGGCCACAAGGGGCAGAAGTCGCGTTCGGGCGGCTTCCACAAGCTCGGCTTCGAGGGCGGCCAGATGCCGATGCAGCGTCGGCTGCCCAAGCGCGGCTTCACGTCGATGACGCGTGACGACGTCGCCGAGGTGCGCCTGTCCGATCTCGAGCGGCTCGAGGCCACCGAGATCGACCTGCTCACGCTGAAGGCGGCCGGCGTCGTGCCGCAGCGCGCGCGCGGCGCGAAGGTCTTCCGCGCCGGAAAGCTCACGCGCAAGCTCGCCCTCACCGGCGTGGCGGCGACGAAGGGCGCGAAGGAAGCGATCGAAGCCGCCGGCGGTTCGGTCGCCTGACGGCTCCCGACGGCACGAGCGCACACGGAAAGGTCCGGAAAGGCAAGTGGCAACGAATCCCGCATCGCTGATCAAATCGGGAAAGTTCGGCGACCTGAAGCGCAGGCTGTGGTTCCTGCTGCTCGCGCTCGTCGTCTACCGGATCGGCGCGCACATTCCGGTGCCCGGCATCGACCCCGACCAGCTCTCGCAGCTGTTCAAGGGCCAGCAGGGCGGCATCCTCGGGATGTTCAACCTGTTCTCGGGCGGCGCGCTGTCGCGCTTCACGGTGTTCGCGCTGGGAATCATGCCGTACATCTCGGCATCGATCATCATGCAGCTGCTCGCCGTCGTCGTGCCGACGCTCGAGGCGAAGAAGAAGGAAGGCGAGGCGGGGCGGCGCGAGATCACGAAGTACACGCGCTGGTTCACGCTCGGCCTGGCCACGTTCCAGGCGATCGGCATCGCGGTGGCGATCGAGGCGCAGCCGGGACTCGTCATCGATCCCGGTCCCATGTTCCGCTTCACCGCCGTCGTGTCGCTGGTCACCGGCACCATGTTCCTGATGTGGCTGGGCGAGCAGATCACCGAGCGCGGGCTGGGCAACGGCATCTCGATCATCATCTTCGCCGGCATCGTCGCCGGACTGCCGACCGCCATCGGCGGCATGGGCGAGCTGGTGCGCACCGGAGCCATGGGTCCGTTCGTCGCGCTGATCATCCTGGTGCTGGTCGTCGCCGTCACCGCTTTCGTCGTGTTCGTCGAGCGCGGCCAGCGCAAGATCACGGTCAACTACGCCAAGCGGCAGGTCGGCAACCGCGTCTACGGCGGGCAGAGTTCGCACCTGCCGCTGAAGCTGAACATGTCGGGCGTGATCCCTCCCATCTTCGCGTCGTCGATCATCCTGTTCCCGGCGACGATCGCGCAGTGGTTCACGTCGGGTGATCCGTCGAACACGGCGGTCCGCTGGCTGCGCGACATCGCCGCCACGCTCTCGCCCGGCCAGCCGGTATACATCCTGCTCTACGCGCTGGCGATCGTGTTCTTCTGCTTCTTCTATACGGCGCTCGTCTTCAACAGCCGCGAAACCGCGGACAACCTGAAGAAGAGCGGCGCCTTCGTTCCGGGCATCCGTCCCGGCGAGCAGACCGCACGCTACATCGACCGGATATTGATGCGGCTCACGCTGGCGGGGGCGATCTACGTCACCGCGGTGTGCCTGCTGCCCGAGTTTCTCGTGCTGGAGTGGAACGTCCCGTTCTATTTCGGCGGCACCTCGCTGCTCATCATCGTGGTGGTCACGATGGATTTCATGGCGCAGGTACAGGCGTACGTGATGTCGCACCAGTACGAGAGCCTGTTGAAGAAGTCCGGTGCGAAGCGCGTCGGTGTGTAGTGCGGCGCGCTCGGGTTCGGTGAAACAGGATCGGACGACCGGGCGCGGCACGCGGAGCGATGGGCAAGGACGACGTCATCCAGATGCAGGGCGAGGTCGTCGAGAACCTGCCCAACGCGACGTTTCGCATCCGGCTCGAGAACGGGCACATGGTTTTGGGGCACATATCCGGAAAGATGCGCATGCACTACATCCGCATCCTTCCGGGCGACAAGGTCACGGTGGAACTCACGCCGTACGACCTGTCGAGGGCGCGGATCGTCTTCCGCGCGCGATGAGACTGCGAGGTGAGCGATGAAAGTGATGGCGTCGGTGAAGAAAATCTGCCGCAACTGCAAGATCATCAAGCGCCACGGCACGGTGCGCGTGATCTGCACCGACCCGCGGCACAAGCAGCGTCAGGGCTGAGAGAGGAACAACGATGGCACGCATTGCCGGCATCAACATTCCCGATCGCCAGCACACCGAGATCGGGCTGACCGCGATCTACGGCATCGGCCGTTCGCGCGCGCGCCAGATCTGCGAGGCGGCGAACGTTCCGTTCGACAAGAAGGTCAAGGACCTGAACGACGCCGAACTCGAGCGCCTGCGCGACCAGATCGGGCGCTTCACGATCGAGGGCGACCTGCGCCGCGAGATGTCGATGTCGATCAAGCGGCTGATGGATCTGGGCTGCTATCGCGGCAACCGCCATCGTCGCGGGCTGCCCGTGCGCGGGCAGCGCACGCGCACGAACGCACGCACGCGCAAGGGCCCGCGTCGCGCCGGCGTCGCGCTGAAGAAATAAGGGGCATCGTCCATGGCAACCAGGTCACAATCGGCCGCGCAGCAGGCCGCCGCGTCGCGGGCGCGCAAGAAGGCGCGCAAGAACGTCTCCGACGGCATTGCACACGTGCACGCGTCGTTCAACAACACGATCATCACGATCACCGACCGGCAGGGCAACACGCTGTCGTGGGCGTCGTCGGGAGGCGCGGGGTTCAAGGGCTCGCGCAAGTCCACGCCGTTCGCCGCGCAGGTGGCCGCCGAGGCGGCCGGGCGCGCCGCGCAGGAATGCGGCATCCGCAACCTCGAGGTGCTGATCCGGGGCCCGGGTCCGGGGCGCGAATCGTCGGTGCGCGCGCTCAATGCGCTCGGCATCAAGATCCTGCAGATCCAGGACGTCACGCCGATTCCGCACAACGGCTGCCGGCCGCCGAAGAAAAGACGCATCTGAGAACCGCAACGAAAGAACCGGGAAGGGCAGGGCTGCGGCGTCGAACGGCGCTCCGGGGTTCTCCCGTTCTCCGTCCCCGCTTCCTTCTTTCCGCGTTTTCCTTTCCCGCAACCAAGCCCACTGTCCGTCACCCGATAGGCCCCTGCGGCCGGGTTCCAGAGACGGACTCACCGCGAAGCGATTCGCGCCAATAGAGGAAAATCCAGGTGGCACGCTATACCGGACCCAAGGCGAAGCTTTCCCGCCGCGAAGGCACCGATCTGTTCCTGAAGAGCGCGCGTCGCGGGCTCGACTCCAAGTGCAAGCTCGACAGCAAGCCCGGCCAGCACGGGCGCACGTCGGGTGCGCGGCCGTCCGACTACGGACTGCAGCTGCGCGAGAAGCAGAAGGTCAAGCGCATGTACGGCATTCTCGAGCGGCAGTTCCGTCGCTATTTCGAGGAGGCCGAGCGGCGCAAGGGCAACACCGGCGAGAACCTGCTGCAGCTGCTCGAGTCGCGCCTGGACAACGTCGTCTACCGCATGGGCTTCGGCTCGACGCGCGCCGAGGCGCGCCAGCTCGTCGGCCATTGCGCGGTCACGCTGAACGGCCAGCAGGTGAACATTCCGTCGATGCTGGTCCGGCCGAACGACGTCGTCGCCGTCGTCGAGAAGGCGCGCAAGCAGGCGCGCGTCCAGGACGCGCTGAACCTGGCCGAGCAGACCGGCTTCCCCGGCTGGGTCTCGGTGGACAAGAACAAGATGGAAGGCGTGTTCAAGCAGATGCCCGACCGCGGTGACCTGGCCGGCGACATCAACGAGAGCCTGATCGTCGAGTTGTACTCGCGCTAATCGAGAGGAACTTTATGCAGACTGCCATGCTGAAGCCGCGCATCGTCGAGGTGGAGCAGCTCGGTACATCGCATGCACGCGTCGTCATGGAGCCGTTCGAACGCGGCTACGGACACACGCTGGGCAATGCGCTGCGCCGCGTGCTGCTGTCCTCGATGGTCGGCTACGCACCCACCGAGGTGCAGATCTCGGGTGTCGTGCACGAGTACTCGGCGATCGACGGCGTTCGCGAAGACGTCGTCGACCTGCTGCTGAACCTGAAGGGCGTCACTTTCCGGCTGCACAACCGCGACGAGGTCTTCCTCACGCTGCGCAAGGACTCGCCCGGCCCGGTCACCGCGGCCGACATCGACGTGCCGCACGACGTCGAGGTGATCAACCCCGAGCACGTCGTCGCCACCCTCACCGACGGCGGCAAGCTCGACATGTCGATCAAGGTCGAACGCGGCCGCGGCTACCTGCCCGGCAACCTGCGCAGCCCCACCGAGACGAAGACGATCGGCAAGATCGTCCTCGACGCGTCGTTCTCGCCGGTGCGCCGGGTGAGCTACCAGGTCGAGAGCGCCCGCGTCGAGCAACGCACCGACCTCGACCGGCTCGTCGTCGACGTCGAGACGAACGGAGTCATCGCCCCGGAGGAGGCGGTCCGGCAATCGGCTCGCATCCTCGTCGAGCAACTGTCGGTGTTCGCCGCGCTCGAAGGCGGCGCCGAGCCGCTGGCCGAAGTGCCCGTGCTGGGCGGCGGCGTGCGTGGCCCGCAGATCGACCCGCTGCTGCTGCGTCCGGTGGACGATCTCGAGCTCACCGTGCGTTCGGCGAACTGCCTGAAGGCCGAGAACATCTACTACATCGGCGACCTGATCCAGCGCACCGAGAACGAGCTGCTGAAGACGCCGAACCTGGGGCGCAAGTCGCTCAACGAGATCAAGGAAGTGCTGGCGTCGCGCGGGCTGACGCTCGGCATGAAGCTCGAGAACTGGCCGCCGGCCGGGCTCGAGCGTCCCTGACGAACACGAACGAAGCCGAGAACGCGAAGGAACCGCCATGCGTCACGGTCACGGACTGCGAAAACTGAATCGAACGAGCAGCCATCGCGAAGCGATGCTGCGCAACATGTGCAACTCGCTGCTGCGCCACGAGCTGATCAAGACCACGCTGCCGAAGGCGAAGGAATTGCGCCGCGTGGTCGAGCCGATCATCACGCTGGGCAAGAAGCCTTCGCTGTCGAACCGGCGCCTGGCCTTCGATCGGCTGCGCGACCGCGAGATGGTCGTGAAGCTCTTCGACGAACTCGGCCCGCGCTACGCCACGCGCAACGGGGGCTACCTGCGCATCCTGAAGTTCGGCCATCGCGTCGGCGACGCCGCGCCGATGGCGCTGATCGAACTGGTCGACCGCCCCGAGCCCGTCGAGGGCGAAGAAGACAGCGCGAGCTGACGGGCGCCCGCCGCGCCGCATCGCTTGGCCGACGTCCTCGTCGTCCGCGGGCTGCGCAAGCGCTTCGGCAGCTTCGAGGCGCTCGCCGGCCTGGATTTTTCCGTCGCCGCCGGCGAGTGCTTCGGACTGCTCGGGCCGAACGGCGCCGGCAAGAGCACGACGCTGAAGGCCGTGCTGGGCCTGGTCGAGCCGTCGGCCGGCTCGATCGAACTGTTCGGCCTGCCGGTTCCGGCGCGCGCACGCGAGGCGCGGCTGCGCGTCGGCGTCGTTCCGCAGAGCGACTCGCTCGATCCCGATTTCACCGCCGCCGAGAACCTGCTCGTCTTCGGGCGCTACTTCGGGCTGTCGCGCGCTGCCGTCGCCGCACGCCTGGACGAGCTGCTCGCCTTCGCCGGCCTGCAGCACAAGCGCGATGCCCGCATCGACGAACTCTCCGGCGGCATGCGCAGGCGGCTGACGCTGGCACGCGCGCTCGTGGCCGATCCCGACGTCCTGTTTCTCGACGAGCCGACCACGGGGCTCGATCCGCAGGCGCGTCACCTGATGTGGGAGCGGCTCAGGCAGCTGCTCGCAGGCGGCAAGACGATCGTGCTGACGACGCACTTCATGGAAGAGGCCGAGCGCCTGTGCGACCGGATCGCGATCATCGATCACGGCTCGCTGATCGCGCTCGACTCGCCGCGCGCACTGATTCGCCAGCGCATCGAGCCGCAGGTCATCGAGGTCACCGGCGACGGCGTCGCGCAATGGGCGCGCGAGTCGGCGCCGCGTTTCGCGGCGCGCGTGGAGCTGGTGGGCGAGACGGCGTTCCTCTACTGCAGCGACGCGGAGACGGCGCGCAGTGCGTGCGTGCAGGCCGCTGCTGCGGCGACGGCGCTGCACACGCTGCAGCGGCCGGCGAACCTGGAGGACGTGTTCCTGAAGCTCACCGGGCGCGACTTGCGCGATTGACGTGACGCCGCTGCATTCGTTTCACCGCAAGCGTGTTCGCGGCAGCCGGCCCGAGACGCCTGGCGGCCCGCTGCCGGCTGCCGCCCGGGAGACGTTCACGGTTTGCGAAGCGAATGCGCACGCCGCGCACCCGCGCAACGCACGAACCTCGCCACCGCGATGAACGTCTACGCGCTTCCGCGCTTCTCGCTGCGCTTCGTGCCGGTGTTCCGGCGCAACCTGCTCGTCTGGCGCAAGCTGGCATTCGCCAGCGTCATCGGCAACATCGCCGATCCCCTGATCATCCTGCTCGCCTTCGGCTACGGCCTGGGCAGCCTGCTCGAGCGCGTCGAAGGCGTGCCGTACATCGTCTTCCTCGCTGCCGGATCGATGTGCATGAGCACGATGATGGCGGCGAGCTTCGAATCGCTGTACTCGGCGTTCTCGCGGATGCACGTGCAGCGTACCTGGGAGTCGCTGATGAACGCGCCGCTCGAGCTGGACGACATCGTCATCGCCGAATGGACCTGGGCCGGTGCCAAGGCGCTGTTGTCGGGGCTGGCGATCGTGGTCGTCGTCTGGGTGCTCGGGATCTCGCGCGCGCCGACGCTGCCGTTGTCGATTCTCGTCGTCGCGCTCGCGGGGCTGTGTTTCAGCGCGATCGGGCTGTGCGTGAACGCGCTGGCGCGCGGCTACGATTTCTTCACCTTCTATTTCACGCTGGTGGTCACGCCGCTGACCTTCGTCTCCGGCGTGTATTTCCCGATGGACCAGCTGCCCGACTGGCTCGCTGCGATCGCGCGTGCATTGCCGCTCGCTGCGGCGGTGGAGCTCGCGCGTCCGCTCGTGCTCGGGCGCATTCCCGCCGCGCCCATGGTTCCGCTGGCGACGCTGCTCGCCTATACCGCGGCGGCGTTGTACATCGCGCTGGTGCTCACGCGCCGGCGCTACGCGAGGTGAGTGCGATGCCTTCCGTGCACAGCGAACTGCGGCTCGTCGTCTCCAACGTTCCCGACGAGGCGCTCGCCTCGTCGATCGCGAACGCGCTCGTCGGCGAGCGTCTGGCAGCGTGCGTCAACGTGCTGGGCCGCTGCCGCTCCGTCTATCGGTGGCAGGGTGCGGTCGAGACGGCCGACGAGATCACGCTGCTGGTGAAGACGACCCGCGAGCGCCACGAGGAATGCGTGCGCCGGCTTGCGGCGCTGCACCCGTACGACGTGCCCGAGATCGTGACGCTCGCGCCCGAGCACGTCTGGCCAGCCTACGCACGGTGGGCCGCCGACGAGACGACGCGCGATCCGGCCTCCTGATCGAGACATCCGCGCCGTGCCGGCGTGCCGCGCCGCGTGCTGGCGCCGATGCCCCGCGCGGGCGCTGCTCAGCGCGTCTCGCGCAGCCAGCGCGCAGCGTCGCGCGCGAAGTACGTGAGCACGCCGTCGGCGCCGGCGCGTCGCATCGCGAGCAGCGATTCGAGCACCACGGTGCGCTCGTCGAGCCAGCCGTTGGCGGCGGCCGCCTTGAGCATCGCATACTCGCCGCTCACCTGGTAGACGAAGGTCGGGCAGCGGAATTCGTCCTTCACGCGGCGCACGATGTCCAGGTACGGCATGCCGGGCTTGACCATCACCATGTCGGCGCCCTCGGCGAGGTCGAGTGCGACCTCGCGAAGCGCCTCGTCGGAGTTGCCCGGGTCCATCTGGTAGGTCTTCTTGTCGCCCTTGCCGAGATTGCCCGCCGAGCCGACCGCATCGCGGAACGGCCCGTAGAAACCCGATGCGTATTTCGCCGAGTACGCCATGATCTTCGTGTTCACGTGGCCGGCTTCCTCGAGCGATGCCCGGATCGCGCCGATGCGTCCGTCCATCATGTCGGAGGGCGCGACGATGTCGACGCCGGCCTCGGCCTGCACCAGCGCCTGCCGACGCAGGATCTCGACGGTGCGGTCGTTGAGCACGTAGCCGTCGTCGTCGACGACGCCGTCCTGGCCGTGCGTCGTGTACGGGTCGAGCGCGACGTCGGTGAGCACGCCGAGCTCGGGGAAGCGTCTCTTCAGCTCGCGCACCGCGCGCGGAACGAGCCCGTCGGGATCGGCGGCTGCATCGCCGTCGGCGCTCTTCACCGAGGGTTCGATCACCGGAAACAGCGCGAGTACCGGGATGCCGAGCTGCAGGCACTGCTCGGCGATCGCCGGCAGCCGGTCGACGCTCGAGCGCTCGACGCCGGGCATCGACGCGACCGCCTGCGTGCGCGATGCACCGTCGAGAACGAAGATCGGATAGATCAGGTCGTCGGCGCAGAGCCGGTGTTCGCGGACCAGGCGGCGAGAGAAGTCGTCGCGCCGCAGCCGGCGCATCCGCGCGAACGGAAAGGCGGCGCGGGCGGTGTCGTGTTTCATGAGGACTCTCCAGGTCGTATCCAGCCGACGATGATCTCGCGCGCTTCGTCGACGCCGGTGCGGCGGGTGGCGGAGAACGAGAGCAGGCCGAGCGGGTTCGGCAGTTTCGCCTCGCGCAGCGTCGCCTCGAGCTCGCGCATCGCCGTCGCGAGCTGCGCGTTGCCCAGCTTGTCGCATTTGCTCGCCAGCACGAGGATCGGCACGTCGGCGGCGATCCAGCCGAGCACGTCGCGATCGAGCGCGGTCAGGCCGCGGCGCACGTCGAGCACGAGCACGACGCCGCCGAGCGTTTCGCGCTGCGCGAGGTAGTGCCCGGCGAGCTGGTCCCAGCCGCGCTTGACCTCCAGCGGTGCGCTCGCGTAACCGTATCCGGGCGTGTCGACGAGCCAGGCCCGCGGCGCGACGTTCGCCGGGCCGAGCGCGAAGTAGTTCAGCGCCTGCGTGCGCCCGGGCGTCTTGCTGGCGAAGGCGAGGCGGCGCTGCCCGCACAACGCGTTGATCGCCGACGACTTGCCCGCGTTCGAGCGCCCGACGAAGGCGACTTCGGCCAGGCAGGACTCGGGCAGCTGGGAGAGGCGGGCGACGGTGGTTTCGAAGCGCGCCGAAGACAGTGCGGGCACCACGACGCGGAGCACCTCGACGGGAACAGGGGCTATTGTACAATTGCAGGCTTTGTCGGACCCGGGAGCGGGTTCGTCGACTGAACGGGTTCGTCCCCATGTTCCGAGTGAGAATTGCCGGCGCGGTCGTGCGTTCGGCCGCTGCCTGCGTCGCCGTCTCGGTGGCGGCCACCTTCGCCTCTTCGGCGTTCGCGCAGGGCGCCGCGCCCGCGAAGCCGGCGCCGGTCGACGCGAAGAAGGGCGCGCAGATCGCCCAGGACGTCTGCGCGGCGTGCCATGCGGCCGACGGCAACAGCCCCACCCCGGCGAACCCGAAGCTCGCGTCGCAGCACCCGGAATATCTCGCCAAGCAACTGCACGACTTCAAGCCTGCGCAAGGCGAGCAGCAGGCGCCTCGGCCGAGCGCCATCATGGCCGGTTTCGCCGCCATGCTCTCGGACGAAGACATCCGCAACGTCGCGGCGCATTTCTCCGCCCAGGCGCTGAAGCCGGCGGCGGCCACCGATGCCGCGCTGGCCGAGGCGGGCCGCGCCATCTATCGCGTCGGCATCGCCGCCAAGGGCGTTCCGGCCTGCGCCGGCTGCCACAGCCCCAACGGGGCAGGCATCCCGTCGCAATATCCGCGGCTGCAGGGTCAGTACGCCGAATACGCCGAGACGCAACTCGCCGCCTTTCGTAGCGGCGAGCGCGCGAACAGCGAGCAGATGCGTACGATCGCCGAGCGCCTGTCCGACCGCGAGATCAAGGCCGTCGCACAGTACATGTCCGGTCTGCGCTGACCCTCCGTCGGCGCGATTCGGCGATCGCGCATAGGGTCGAGGAACGCCGCAGCCCGCCTGCGGGGTCTTGCGTTTTCGTGACGTATGCTTGGACCTCGCCGGTCGCTCGTCCGGTCCGCGTTCGAGCGACGGGGCCCTTCGGCCGGCGCATCGGTTCGCCAGGAGGCCGCTCATGCCGATTCGAATCCCGGACTTCTCCGATCCGCGACCCGGCGAGATCACGCCCCGGCAACGGTTCGAACGAAGACGCGAACGGCGCGCGCTGCTCGGCGCCGCCGCCGGCGCGGCATTCGCGCCGCTGGCCGCGTCGCTCGCAGGGCCGGCGCACGCCGCTGCACCGGCCGCCGTCGGCGACGCATCGTCGAAGCTCGACGCGAGACCGAGCCCGCTGTCGACGATGGAGCGCCCGACGCAACGCGACGACGTCACCGGCTACAACAATTTCTACGAATTCGGCACCGACAAGTCCGACCCGAAGCGATACGCGAAGTCGCTGCAGGTGCATCCGTGGACGGTGTCGATCGAGGGCGAGGTGGCCACGCCGCGGCGCCTCGACGTCGACGCGCTGCGCCGGCTCGCACCGCTCGAGGAGCGCATCTATCGGCTTCGCTGCGTCGAGGGCTGGTCGATGGTCGTTCCGTGGATCGGCTATTCGTTTTCCGAGTTGATCAGGCACGTTGCACCGACCGGCAACGCGAAGTACGTCGAGTTCGTCACGCTGGCCGACCCCGAACAGATGCCCGGCGTGCGCTCGTCGGTGCTCGCGTGGCCGTACACCGAGGGCCTGCGCATCGACGAGGCCGCGCATCCGCTCACGCTGCTGACGTTCGGGCTGTACGGCGAACTGCTGCCGAACCAGAACGGCGCTCCCGTGCGCGTCGTCGTGCCCTGGAAGTACGGTTTCAAGAGCGCGAAATCGCTCGTCGCGATCCGTTTCGTCGAACGCCGCCCGCTCACCAGCTGGCATCGTGCGGCGCCGCGGGAGTACGGCTTCTACGCGAACGTCAATCCCGAGGTCGACCACCCGCGCTGGTCGCAGGCGACCGAGCGCAGGATCGGAGAAGGGGGGCTGTTCGCCCGCCGTCATCCGACGCGGATGTTCAACGGCTACGGCGAGCAGGTGGCTTCGCTGTACGCCGGGATGGACTTGCGCAAGGACTATTGAGCGTGGCGCGCTTGCGCCCGGCGAAGGCGCAGGGCGGCAGGATCCGCCTGCTGCGCGTCGCCGTGTTCGCGCTCGCACTGGTGCCGCTCGTGCGGCTCGTCGTGCTCGGTGCGCTCGATGCGCTCACGGCCAATCCGGTCGAGTTCGTGCAGCGCTCGACCGGAACGTGGGCGCTGGCGATGCTTTGCATCACGCTGGCGGTGACGCCGTTGCGGCGTCTGTCGGGCTGGAGTTCGCTGATGCGACTGCGCCGGATGCTCGGCTTGTTCGCGTTCTTCTACGCGTGCCTGCACCTGCTGGCGTACGCCTGGCTCGACCAGTGGTTCGACTGGAGTGCGATCGTCGACGACGTGCTCGAGCGCCCGTTCATCACGGTGGGCCTGACCGCGTTCGTGCTGCTGATCCCGCTGGCGGCGACGTCGACGAACGCGATGATGCGCCGACTCGGGCGCCGCTGGCAGGAGTTGCACCGCCTCGTCTACGCGATCGCCGTGCTCGCGGTGCTGCACTACTGGTGGCACAAGGCCGGAAAGAACGATTTCGCCGCGCCGCTGGCCTGGGCGCTGGTCGTCGCCGGGCTGTTCTCGATGCGCCTGGCGTGGCGCTGGTCTCGTCCGCCGGCACGAACGACGCACGCGGCGTACGCTGCTGCCGGCAGCGCAGCGGCGCCGCGACGAAAGCCGCCGATGCTACGAAAGGCGCCGACGCCACGAAAGGCGCCGTTGCTACGAAAGGCGCCGTTCGAGCGCGAATAGCGATGCGACGCTCTCGCGCGCGCGTACGACCTGCGCCTGCGAGCCGTCGACGAGAATCTCCACCGCGCGCGGTCGCGTGTTGTAGTTCGAAGACATCGCCATCCCGTAGGCGCCGGCCGACGCGATCGCGAGCAGGTCGCCCTCGGCGATCGCGAGCGGGCGGTCGCGGGCGAGCCAGTCTCCCGATTCGCACACCGGTCCGACCACGTCGTAGGTTCGTGCGTCGACGTCGCCGCGCTGGCGCAGCGGCAGGACGCCGTGCCACGCGTCGTACAGCGCCGGACGCATCAGGTCGTTCATCGCCGCGTCGACGATCGCGAAGCGCCGCTGCCCGTTTCGCTTCAGGTACTCCACGCGCGTGAGCAGCACGCCGGCGTTGCCGACGATCGAGCGCCCGAATTCGAAGAACACGCCGTACCGGCTGCCGCGCGGATGGCGGTCGAGCCGGCGAAACAGCGCCTCGAGCAGCGCCTGCGCCGACGGCGGCTCCTCGTCGCGGTAGCGGATGCCCAGCCCGCCTCCGAAATCGATGTGGCGCAACTCGATTCCTTCGGCGTGCAGCGCGTCGACGAGTTCGAGCAGCTTGTCGGCGGCCGCCAGATAGGGCTCGACGGCGGTGATCTGCGAGCCGATGTGGCAATCGATGCCCTTGACCTCGACGTTCGGCAACGCCGCCGCCCGCCGATAGACGTCGAGCGCGTCCTCGTGCGCGATGCCGAACTTGTTCTCGCGCAACCCGGTGGAGATGTACGGGTGCGTTCCGGCGTCGACGTCGGGATTGACGCGCAGCGACACCGGCGCGCGAAGCTTCATCGACGCGGCGACGCGGTCGAGCCGCAACAACTCGCTCTCCGACTCGACGTTGAAGCAACGTACGCCCGCCTCGAGCGCGAGTCGCATTTCCGCCTCGCTCTTGCCGACGCCGGAGAACAGCACCTTCGACGGATCGCCGCCGGCGGCGATGACGCGCTGCAGCTCGCCGCCGGAGACGATGTCGAAGCCGGCGCCGGCGCGCGCGAGCAGCTCGATGATCGCCAGGTTCGAGTTCGCCTTCAGCGCGTAGCACACGAGCGCATCGCGCCCGCGCGACGCGCGCACGAACGCCGCGAACGCCGACTCGATGGCGGCGCGCGAGTAGACCCAGGCGGGCGTGCCGTGCTCGCGCGCGATGGCCGCGAGCTCGACGTCTTCGACGAAGAGCGAATCGCCCCGGTAGTGAAACGCAGAGTCGGTGTTCATCGTTGCGATTCGGCCGCGGCGGGCGGTTGCGGGGAAGCGGAGCGCCGGCGCCGTGGCGGCGGCGCGTTCTCGGGCAGGTAGAGCGGGCCGCGTTGTCCGCAGCCGGCAACGAGCAGCGACGCGACGAAGGCGAGCAGTGCGCCGCGGCGCGCACGGACCGCAGGCGCTTCGGGGGTGGGGGAAGCCGGCGCGCGCAAGCTCAGAACACCTGGTCGCGGATGTGGTCGGCTTCCGCCCCGGCGGCGACGCCCTCGTCGGCGACGCCCAGCGAAGCGATTCCCTGTCCGGGGCGCGTCTCCGACAGGTAGTACTGGCCGTCGATGCGCACGACGCCGTCGGGCACCGCCTTGGGCTCCTCGGGTACGCCTTTCAGCGCGGTGGCCATGTAGTCGATCCAGATCGGCAACGCGACGCCGCCGCCGGTCTCGCGGTCGCCGAGCTTTCGCGGCTGGTCGAAGCCGACCCATGCGACCGCGGCGAGCGACGGCTGGTAGCCGACGAACCAGGCGTCGATCGAGTCGTTCGTCGTGCCGGTCTTGCCCGCGAGGTCGTTGCGCTTGAGCACCCTGGCGCGCGTGGCGGTGCCCATGCGCACGACGTCGCGCAGCATCGAATCCATCAGGAAAGCGTTGCGCTCGTCGATCACGCGCAGCGATTCGTCGCCGGCACGATCGGGCTTGACGCTGGCGAGCAGTCGTCCGTTGCTGTCGGTGATGCGCGAGATGATGTACGGCTCGACGCGATAGCCGCCGTTGGCGAACACCGAAATCGCCTCGACCATGCGCCACGGAGTGACCGAGCCGGCGCCCAGCGCCATCGTCAGGAACGCCGGGTGCCGTTCGGGGTCGAAGCCGAAGCGCGAGACGTAGTCCTGTGCGTACTGCGGGCCGATCGCATCGAGGATGCGCACCGAGACCATGTTCTTCGACTTCGCCAGCCCGGTGTGCAGCGGCATCGGACCTTCGTACTTGCCGTCGTAGTTCTTCGGGTCCCACAGCTGGCCGCCGGTGCGCGCCGGATCGATCAGCACCGGCGCGTCGTTGACGATCGTCGAGGTCATGAAGCCCTTCTCGAGCGACGCCGAGTAGATGAACGGCTTGAAGCTCGAGCCGGGCTGGCGCCATGCCTGCACGACGCGGTTGAAGCGGTTTCTTTCGAAGTCGAAGCCGCCCACGAGCGCGCGCACCGCGCCGTCGTGCGTGTTCATCGACACGAAGGCCGCCTGCACTTCGGGAAGCTGCGAGATGCGGTAGCTGCCGTCGTCGTTGCGCGAGACGCGAACGAGTGCGCCGCGAACGAGCCGACGCGCGGCGCTCGCGCGCGGCCCCAGCGCGGACGCGACGAACTTCAGGCCGTCGCCGCTGACCTCGATCGGCTTGCCGTCGCCGCGCGAGACGACGACGCGCTTCGGGTCGGCCTGCAGCACGACCGCGGCGAGGAAGCTGCCGATGTCGGGGTGTTCGTCGAGCGCCGCGTCGATCGCCTCGTCGGCGGCGTGCGGGTCGTCGGGCAGCTCGAACGCGTGTTCGGGTCCGCGAAAGCCGTGACGGCGATCGTAGTCGGCGACGCCCTTTTCGAGCGCAGCGTTGGCCGCCGCCTGGTGCACCGGGTCGATCGTCGTGTAGATCTTCAGGCCCGCCGAGTAGATGTCCTCGTGATACAGGTCGAATGCGAGCTGGCGGGCGAGTTCGGCGACGTACGGCGCGTGCACCGGGTAGTCGGCGTGCGCCGGCGAGAACACGAGCCGCTCGGCCATCGCCGCTTCGTATTGCGCGGGCGTGAGGAAGTTCGTCTCGCGCATGCGCCCGAGGATGTAGCGCTGGCGCTCGATCGCCCGCGCCGGATTGACCATCGGGTTGAAGCGCGACGGCGCCTTGGGCAGTCCGGCGAGCACCGCCGCCTCGGCGGCGCTCAGCTGCGACAGCGGCTTGTCGAAATAGGTGCGTGCCGCCGCGGCGAAGCCGTACGAGCGCTTGCCGAGGTAGATCTGGTTCAGGTACAGCTCGAAGATCTGTTCCTTGCTCAGCGTGTCCTCGATGCGCAGCGCCAGCAGGATCTCGACGATCTTGCGCGTGTAGGTGCGCTCGTTCGACAGGAAGAACTCGCGCGCGAGCTGCATCGTGATCGTGCTGGCGCCCTGCTCCTTGCCGCCGGCGAACAGGTTGGTCACCGCCGCGCGCGCCACGCCCACCGGGTCGACGCCGATGTGCTCGAAGAAGCGGGTGTCTTCGGCGGCCAGCACGGCGTTCTTCATCACCTGCGGCACGTCCTCGATGTGCACGAAGGTGCGCCGCTCCTCGCCGAACTCGCCGATCAACTGACCGTCGGCGGTGTACACGCGCAGCGGAATGCGCGGCCGGTAGTCGAGCATCGCTTCGAGCGACGGCAGCCGGTCGTTGAGCAGCAGCAGCGCGAACGCGCCCAGCAGCGCGCCGCAGATGCCCAGTGCAACCGGAATCGCGACCGCCGCGACGGCGACGCGCAGCCAGAGAGGCTTCTTCGGGGACGACTTCGAGCGGGGCTTTCGGACGTTGCGTGCGGGCATTTACGGGCCTACCCCGCGGGGAACTGTTGCGGATTTTATACGCATCGATCGGCGCTGCCCGCCTGCCGCATACGGCCTGCGGGCTGCCGTCGATCGGCGCACGCGCAGCAGCGCTGCCCAGTGGTCGGTGGCGTACGACCGATGGTCGCGGCGCGCTGCGAACTACCGCACAAAACGCTTTACAGTGAATCGAAGTCGTCGCTAGCATCTTCAGGCGACCATTAGAAAACAATCGCAAGTCCCTAAGTTAATGGGACTTTTTCAAATCGAGACTGCTGATGGCGATCGCGCTTCCGAGTCTTTTTCGCCGGGGTCCTCCCCCGCTGGTCGGCATCGATCTGAGCGCCTCGAGCGTGAAGGTGGTCGAACTGGTCAAGGGCCAGCGCACACCGATGCGGCTCGAGCGCTACGCGATCGAGCCGATCGAGCGCGGTGCGATCGTCGACGGCAACATCGAGAAACCCGAAGCGGTCGCCGACGCGCTCACGCGCGCGCTGCGCAAGTGCAACACCCGCGCACGCGAAGCCGCGCTGGCGTTGCCGGCCGGATCGGTCATCACCAAGAAGATCCTGGTGCCGGCCGGCCTGCGCGAGGAGGACTACGAGATCCAGGTCGAGGCCGAGGCGAGCCAGTACATCCCGTTTCCGATCGAGGAGGTGAACCTCGATTTCCAGCTGCTCGGCCCGGCCCGGGGTTCCGAGGAGGAAATCGAGGTCCTGCTTGCCGCCTCGCGCAAGGAGAAAGTGGACGATCGCGTCGCCGTCGCCGAGATGTCGGGGCTGCGACCGGTCGTGATGGACGTCGAGAGCTACGCGCTTCGGTCGGCGGTCGATCACGTCACGCGATTCCTGCCCAACAACGGGCAGGGGCAGATCATCGCGGTGTTCTCGATCGGGCAGACGACCACCTCGCTCGCCGTCGTGCTCAACGAACACACGGTGTTCGAGCGCGAGCAGACCTTCGGCGGACAGCAGCTCACGCAGGACCTCGTGCGCCTGTACGGGCTCACGCCGGAAGAGGCGGAGCTGAAGAAGCGCACCGGCGACCTGCCCGACAACTACCAGCGCGACCTGCTGCAGCCGTTCATCGAGCAGGGCGCCACCGACATCGCGCGGGCGCTGCAGTTCTTCTTCACCTCGACGCCCTATACGCGCGTCGACCAGATCTATCTCGCCGGCGGATCGTCGGTCGTTCCCGGGCTGGCCGACGCGGTGATGCAGCGCACGCAGGTGCCCACCGAGATCCTCAGCCCGTTCCAGGGAATGGAGGTGTCCGACGTCGTGCGCGAGCGGCAGCTGCGCGCCGATGCGCCGGCACTGCTCGTGGCCGCCGGCCTGGCAATGCGGAGGTTCGACGCATGATTCCGCGCATCAACCTGCTGCCGCACCGCGAGATGCGCCGCGAGCGGCGCAAGAAGGACTTCGTCGCGCTCGGCCTGCTCACCGCGATCCTCGCCGGCGTCGCGTGCGTTCTCGTCGCGCTCGCCATCGACAGCCGCATCGACGAACAGCGCGCGCGCAACGACTTCATCCGCGCCGAGAACGCGAAGCTCGACGAACAGATCAAGGAGATCGCGACGCTGCGCGCCGAGATCGACTCGCTGCGGGCGCGCCAGGCAGCCGTCGAGAGCCTGCAGACCAATCGCACGATCCCGGTGCATCTGATGGACGAACTGGTCAAGCACGTCCCCGAGGGGCTGTACCTGAAGTCGATGCGGCAGGACGAGCGCAAGCTCACGCTGATCGGCTATGCGCAGTCCAACGAACGCGTGTCGGATCTGCTGCGCAACCTGTCGAACCACTCGCCCTGGCTCGAGCGTCCTGAGCTGGTCGAGATCAAGGCGGTGCAGCTGGCGAACGCGAAATCGGGTGCCAGGGACGGCGGTCGGCGGCTCTACGAGTTCTCGCTCAATGCGCTGGTGCGCAGCAACGACGCGACAGCGCAACCGGTGAAGGCCGTCGGCACGCCGGTGGCGGCGAATTCGGTGAGGTGAACACGATGGCCCGGTTCAATCCGTCGCTCGACCTTTCCGCGATCAACGCACAGTTCCAGGGGCTGCAGGGCCGCCACCCGGGGCTGTGGCCGATCGTCCCGCGCATCGCGCTGCTGCTGGCGATCGTCGCCGCGCTCGGCGTGGCGGCGTGGGCCGGCTACTGGCGCGGCCAGCTCGAGGAGCTCGACACGCGTGTCGCCGAGGAGCAGCGCCTGCGCCAGGAGTTCACCGACAAGACGCGCCAGGCGGTGAACCTCGAGGCGCTGCGGGAACAGAAGGAGCAGGTGATGCAGTACGTCAGCCGGCTCGAGAAGCAGTTGCCGAGCAAGGCCGAGATGGACGCGCTGCTCTCCGACATCAACCAGGCCGGCGTCGGCCGCGGACTGCAGTTCGAGCTGTTCAAGCCCGGGCAGGTCGTCGTGCGCGACTACTACGCGGAGTTGCCGATCGCGATCCGCGTCAGCGGCAACTATCACGACTTCGGCGCCTTCACCAGCGAGATCGCGAACCTGGCCCGCATCGTCACGCTGAACAACCTGCAGATCTCGATGCCGCCCGAGCGCGGCGCACAGGCGGCGAGCGCCTCCGGAAACCTCACGATGGAGGCGATCGCGAAGACTTTCCGCTATCTCGATCCGGAGGAGATCGCCGAGCAGCGGCGCAAGACGGCCGAAGCGAAGGCGAAGAAGAAGTGATGCCGATCAACACCAAAACGCTGCTCGCCGCCCTGGGCGCGGTGGCCGCAGCATCGCTCGCCGGATGCGCCAACGACCAGAGCGAATTGCGCGAATGGATGCAGACGGTGCGCGCCGGCGTCAGGCCGGTGCATCAGCCGATCAGCGAACCTCGCCGCTTCGAGCCGTATCGCTACGACAACCTGGGACAGGTCGACCCGTTTTCGATCACCAAGCTGGGCGGAGCAACCGACGCGGGCGAGGGCAACGGGCCGCGCGGCGGACTGAAGCCCGACACCAGGCGCCAGCGCGAGGCGCTCGAAGCCTACCCGCTCGACGCGATCCGGATGGTGGGGCAACTGGCGAACCGGCAGGGCCAGTACGCGCTGTTGCAGGCCGACGGACTCGTCTACCAGGCGCGCGTCGGCAACTACGCGGGACAGAACTACGGAATGATCACGCGCGTCAGCGAGACCGAGGTCAAGCTGAAGGAACTGGTCCAGGACGCCGTCGGCGACTGGGTCGAGCGCGAAACGACACTGCAGATCCAGGACGGGAGCGCTCAATGAAAGCGATGTTCGGCAGCATCGGCCCGGCGATCCGGGCGGTCTGCGGCACGGCCGCCCGCGCGGCCGGTGCTGCGTGCATCGCGGCGGCCTTCGTCGCCGGCGCCGTGGCGGCCGGCCCGGCCCGCGCGCAGGCGAACGCGATCGAATCGGTCGCCAGCGTTCAGCAGGGCAGCACGACCTACCTGCGCATAGGGATGAAGAACGCCCCCACGACGACGCCGGTCGGTTTCTCGGTTTCGAATCCGCCGCGCATCGCATTCGACTTCGTCGACACCGAGAACCGTTCGGGGCACAACTCGATCGAGTTGACGCAAGGCGACGTGCGCAGCGTCGCCATCGTGCAGTCGGGCGAACGCTCGCGCATCGTGCTGAACCTGAAGCGCCCGTTGAACTACCAGACGTCGATCGACGGCAACACGCTCGTGGTCGCGCTCGAGCCGACGCCGTCGGCCGCGACGACCGCGCAGGCAGCGTCGACCTACAATTTCGCGAAAGCCGACGGCAAGGGCGAGCACGCGCTGCGCGACATCGACTTTCGCCGCGGCAAGGACGGCGAAGGACGCGTCGTCGTCGATCTCTCCGATCCGGGCGTCGGCGTCGACATCCGCCAGCAGGGCCAGACCGTCGTGGTTGACTTCATCGGCACGAAACTGCCCGAGAACCTGCGCCGCCGGCTCGACGTCAGCGACTACGGCACGCCGGTGCGCACCGTGCGCGCGTTCCAGCAGGGCGAGAACACCCGCCTCGTGATCGAGCCGCAGGGCCAGTGGGAGCACAACGCGTACCAGAGCGACACGCAGTTCGTCGTCGAGGTCAAGGCGCTGCGCGACGACCCGAACCGGCTCGTCGCCGGCACGCAGCCCGGCTACAAGGGCGAGCGGCTGTCGCTGAACTTCCAGAACGTCGACGTGCGCGCGCTGCTGCAGGTCATCGCCGACTTCACCAACCTGAACATCGTCACCAGCGACTCCGTGCAGGGCAGCCTGACCTTGCGACTGAAGGACGTTCCCTGGGACCAGGCGCTTGCGATCATCCTGGACTCCAAGGGCCTGGACATGCGCAAGAACGGCAACGTGATCATGGTCGCGCCGCGCGAGGAGATCGCTGCCAAGGAGAAGCTCGAACTCGAATCGCGCGCGCAGATCGCCGACATCGAGCCGCTGCGCACCGAGACCTTCCAGCTCAACTACCAGAAGGCCGAGGCACTGCAGAAGCTGCTGGCCGACGAGAAGCAGCGCGTGCTCTCCAAGCGCGGCAGCGTCGTCATCGACCAGCGCACCAACAAGGTCTTCGTGCAGGACACGCCGACGCGCCTGGAGGAAGTGCGCAAGGTCATCGCGCAGATCGACATCCCGGTGCGCCAGGTGCTGATCGAGGCTCGCATCGTCGAGGCCGACGATCGCTTCACGCGCAACCTCGGCGTGCGTCTGGGCTTCAACCGGATCAACGCGAGTGCCGGCAACTTCGCCGGTCGCGCCACCGTCTCCGGGAACCTGCAGGGCGTGCACGACCTCACGCCGTTGCCCGGTGGCGCCGGCTCCGGCGGCACGCTGCTGCCGAACACGAACTTCGTGAACCTTCCGGCGGCCGCGGTCTCGGGCGTCGATCCGGCCACCTTCGCGGTGAGCCTGTTCAGCTCCGACCTCACGCGCTTCCTGAACCTCGAGCTGTCGGCGCTCGAAGCCGACCAGCGCGGCAAGGTCGTCTCGAGCCCGCGCGTGCTGACCGCCGACCAGGGCACCGCGGTGATCGAGCAGGGCACCGAGCTTCCGTACCAGCAGGCGACGTCCAGCGGCGCCACGTCGATCCAGTTCCGCAAGGCGAACCTGAAGCTCGAGGTCACGCCGCAGATCACGCCCGAGGGCAACGTGATCCTCGAGGTGCAGGTCAATCGCGACGCGGTGGGCATCCTCACGCCGGCGGGCTTCGCGATCGATACGCGGCGCGTGCAGACGCAGGTGCTCGTCGAGAACGGCGGCACCGTCGTCATCGGCGGCATCTACGAGCAGTTCGAACGCAACCAGGTCAACAAGGTGCCGCTGCTGGGCGACATCCCGGTGATCGGGCACGCGTTCAAGAACAACTCGCGCACGAACAACCGCGCCGAGCTGCTCGTGTTCCTCACGCCGCGCGTGGTCACCGACACCGCGCTCGCCCGCTGAGGCGGCGCGCGCCGCGCGCGCGTTGCCCCGCACGAACGGCGCGGGCGGCTCGACAGCCGCCCGCGCCGTTCGCGCTTTTCCGGCGGATGCGGCACTCGGGTAACCTGAGCGCTTCGACCTCGACCCGAGGCGCCTTGCCTCGCCGCCTGCCCGTCTCATGAGCGAAACCCCTGCGCCGCAGGCGCAGCCCGATTCGCGCGCCCTGGTCCTCGTCGGGATGATGGGCGCCGGCAAGACGACGATCGGACGCCGCCTGGCGGCGCGGCTCGGGCGGCGCTTCGTCGACGCCGACCGCGCGCTCGAGGAGCGCTGCGGCGTACCGATCGCCACGATCTTCGAGCTCGAGGGCGAGGACGGTTTCCGGCGCCGCGAGCGCGCGATGCTCGACGAGCTCGTCGCGCTGCCGAACGTCGTGCTGGCCACCGGCGGGGGCGCCGTCCTCGACGAGGAAAACCGCCGCCGCATCCGCGAGCGCGGCTGGGTGGTCTACCTGAAGGCGGCCGCCCCCGACCTGTGGCAGCGGCTGCGCCGCGATCGCAGCCGTCCGCTGCTGCAGACCGCGAATCCGCGCGAGCGCATCGCGCAGCTGCTCGCGCAGCGCGAGCCGTTGTACGAGTCGGTCGCGCACTGGACGGTGACGAGCGTCCACCAGCCGGTCGACGAACTCGTCGAACATATAATCGACGCCTTGCCCGAATCGCTGCGACCGGCCCGATGAACGTTCGCGAACTGCAGGTCGCGCTCGGCGAGCGCGCATATCCGATCCGCATCGGCGCCGGCCTGATCGACGACGACGAATCGCTGGCCGCGCTCGCCTCCGGGCGCCAGGTCGCGATCGTCAGCAATCCGACGGTCGCCTCGCTGTACGTCGCGCGCCTCGCGCGATCGCTGCGCAGTGCGGCGGCGCTCGAGACGATCCTCGTTGCCGACGGCGAAGAGCACAAGAACCAGGCGTCGCTCGATCTCGTCCTCGATCGGCTGCTCGAAAAGCGCTTCGACCGGCGCTGCCTGCTGGTGGCGCTGGGCGGCGGCGTGATCGGCGACCTCACCGGCTTCGCCGCCGCGGTGTACCAGCGCGGCGTCGACTTCGTGCAGGTGCCCACGACGCTGCTCGCACAGGTCGACTCGTCGGTCGGCGGCAAGACGGCGATCAACCACCCGCGCGGCAAGAACATGATCGGCGCCTTCCACCAGCCGCGGCTGGTGCTCGCCGACGTCGAGGCGCTGCGCACGCTGCCGCCGCGCGAACTCAGCGCGGGACTCGCCGAGATGATCAAGCACGGCGCGATCGCCGACGTCGACTACCTCGCATCGCTCGAGCGCGACATGCCGGCACTGCTGCGTTGCGAGCCGGCGCCGATGCGCGAGGCCATCGGCCGCTCCTGCGAGATCAAGGCCGAGGTCGTCGCCCACGACGAACGCGAGGGCGGCAGGCGCGTGCTGCTGAATTTCGGTCACACCTTCGGGCACGCGATCGAGACCGGCAGCGGCTACGGCCGATGGCTGCACGGCGAAGCCGTGGGCGTCGGCATGTCGATGGCGGCCGACCTGTCGCGGCGCCTGTCGATGCTCGACGCAGCGTCGTGCGCGCGCCTGGCCGACGCCGTGCGCGCCGCGCGGCTTCCGCAGCGCGCTCCGCGCTGGCCCGCGCAGCGCTGGCTCGAACTGATGAGCATCGACAAGAAGGCCGAGCAGGGAACGCCGAGGTTCGTGCTGCTGGAAGCGCTCGGCCGCGCGACGGTGCGTCGCGTGCCGGCCGGGCCGCTGGCACAGACCTTTGCCGCCTTCGGTGGCGACGGCCGCGGCGAAGACGCGGGCTGACTGCGTGCCGAACCTGGCGCGTGCCGACTACGCTGCCGACCCGGCGAACAGCCGCGGGCGGCGCTACCCGGTGGCGAAGTCGGCCACGCGCACCGAGTTCCAGCGCGATCGCGACCGCATCGTCCACTGCACGGCGTTTCGCCGGCTCGAGTACAAGACGCAGGTCTTCGTCAACCACGAAGGCGACCTCTTTCGCACGCGGCTGACGCACTCGATCGAGGTCGCGCAGATCGCGCGCTCGGTCGCACGGTGCCTGCGGCTGGACGAAGACCTGGTCGAGGCGATCGCGCTCGCGCACGATCTCGGCCATACGCCTTTCGGTCACGCCGGGCAGGACGAACTCGACGCGTGCATGAAGCCGTGGGGCGGCTTCGAGCACAACCTGCAGTCGCTGCGCGTCGTCGACGAACTCGAGCAGCGTTATGCCGCGCACGACGGCCTGAACCTGTGCTTCGAGACGCGGGAAGGCATCCTCAAGCACTGCTCGGCGGCGAACGCACGCGCGCTCGGGGCGCTCGGCGAACGCTTCCTGCGGCATCGGCAGCCGTCGCTCGAAGCGCAGGTGGCGAACCTGGCCGACGAGATCGCCTACAACAACCACGACATCGACGACGGGCTGCGCTCGGGCTTGCTGCGGCTCGATGCCATGGTCGAGGTAAGCCTGTTCGGGCGGCATTGTGCGGCTGCCCGCGACGCGTATCCGCGGGTCGGCGGACGAAGACTCGTGCACGAGACGATCCGGCGCATGATCGACGAGCTCGTCACCGACCTCATCGCGGAGACGCAGCGCCGCATCGACGCCTCGGGCGTGCGTTGCATCGACGAGGTTCGCGCGGCGCCGGCGCTCGCACGTTTCTCCGACGCGATCCGCGCCGACTCGGCCGAACTCAAGCGCTTCCTGCACGCGCAGCTGTACGAGCACGAACGCGTGCAGGCGGTGATGCGGCGCGCACGGGCGATCGTCTCGGAGCTGTTCGGGCGCTACCGGGCCGATCCGGCGCTGCTGCCCGAAGAGCACCGACAGCGCGTGGTCGCGATCGGCGAGCGGGCGATCGCCGATTACATCGCGGGGATGACCGATCGCTTCGCGGTCCGCGAACACCTTCGGCTGGGCGGGGGCGACCCCGGCGTCCTCGACGTCGACGTGCTGGGCGCAGCGAGCGACGCGCTGCCGTAGCGGCTCCGCCCAGCCGCGGACGCCGCTCCCCCGCTTCGTTGCGAGAGCGCGCCGCACGCGCCGTTTTCGTGCACTTGCACCGCGCTGCCCGCGGCTTGCGGCACCCTCGCGGGGCGCTTTGCACCGCGTTGGTGCGATGCAGCAAGAAGACCGTTTTCGCGCTTCAAAGCGGCGGGACCGGGCGCTACACTGAATCCGATCGATCGTCGGATCCGTGCCCTCGTCGGCGGAATCGGCCGCCCGTTGCCGCCAGCAAGCGCTGACTTCCTGTTCGCGCAGGGCCGACACCGACCTGCCCGCCCGCCCGGACGCCGAGCGTGCGCGCGACGGATTCGACGCTCCGGTATCCGGGGCCTGCCCCGTTTTCCTTCCGCTTGCGGGAGACTTCCGACGATGCGCCCCTCGCCTGCACCGCAGTCCCGCTTCACGCCCGACGCCGCGCCGCCGGCCGTCGAGGGCCTGTACGACCCCGCCTTCGAGCACGATGCCTGCGGTGTCGGATTCGTCGCGCACATCGGCGGCAAGAAGAGCCACTCGATCGTCGAGCAGGGGTTGCAGATCCTGTGCAACCTCGACCATCGCGGCGCGGTGGGCGCCGACCCGCTGATGGGCGACGGCGCCGGCATCCTCGTGCAGATCCCCGACGTCTTCTTTCGCGAGGAGATGAACCGGCTCGGCACCGTGCTGCCGCCGGCCGGCGAATACGGCGTGGGCATGGTGTTCCTGCCGAAGGAGCACGCATCGCGCATCGCGTGCCAGCAGGAGCTCGAGCGCGCCGTGCGGGCCGAGGGGCAGGTGCTGCTCGGCTGGCGCGACGTTCCGGTCGACCGCTCGATGCCGATGTCGCCCGCGGTGCGCGCGAAGGAACCGGTGATCCGGCAGATCTTCGTCGGTCGCGGCCCCGACGTCATGGTCACCGACGCGCTCGAGCGAAAGCTCTACGTGATTCGCAAGACGGCGAGCCACGCGATCCAGAAACTCGGCCTGAAGCACGGGCGCGAGTACTTCGTGCCGTCGATGTCGGCTCGCACGATCGTCTACAAGGGCCTGCTGCTGTGCGGGCAGGTCGGCCAGTACTACCTCGACCTGCGCGACCCGCGCGTCGTCACTGCGGTGGCGCTGGTGCACCAGCGCTTCTCGACGAACACCTTTCCCGAGTGGCCGCTCGCGCACCCGTACCGGCTGATCGCGCACAACGGCGAGATCAACACGGTCAAGGGCAACTACAACTGGCTGCGCGCGCGCGAAGGCGCGATGCGCTCGCCGGTGCTCGGCGAAGACCTGGCCAAGCTCTATCCGATCGTCTACGCCGGGCAGTCCGACACCGCAACGTTCGACAACTGTCTCGAACTGCTCGTGATGGCCGGCTATCCGCTCGCGCACGCGGTGATGATGATGATTCCCGAGGCGTGGGAGCAGCATCCGTCGATGGACCCGCGCCGGCGCGCGTTCTATGAATTCCACGCGGCGATGATGGAGCCGTGGGACGGGCCGGCGGCGATCGCGTTCACCGACGGGCGGCAGGTGGGCGCCACGCTCGACCGCAACGGACTGCGTCCGGCGCGCTGGTGCGTCACCGACGACGACCTCGTCATCCTCGCCTCCGAGGCCGGCGTGCTGCCGATTCCCGAGAGCCGCATCGTGCGCAAGTGGCGACTGCAGCCGGGCAAGATGCTGCTGATCGACCTCGACCAGGGGCGCATCGTCGACGACGCCGAGCTCAAGAGCCAGCTCGCCAACGGAAAGCCGTACCGCGAGTGGATCGAGGCGATCCGCATCAAGCTCGACGAGCTCTCGCCGGGGCCGGGCGAGCCGGACGCCGATGCGAAGGCGGGCGGGGAGCGCGCTTCGCTGCTCGATCGCCAGCAGGCCTTCGGCTACACGCAGGAAGACCTGAAGTTCCAGCTGCTGCCGATGGCCGCGCACGGCGAAGAGGCGGTCGGCTCGATGGGCAACGACGCGCCGCTCGCCGTGCTGTCCGATCGCGACAAGTCGCTGTACAGCTATTTCCGCCAGCTTTTCGCGCAGGTGACGAACCCGCCGATCGATCCGATCCGCGAGCAGCTCGTGATGTCGCTCGTCTCGTTCATCGGCCCGAGACCGAACCTGCTCGACCTGAACAACATCAACCCGCCGATGCGCATCGAGGTCTCGCAGCCGGTGCTCGACTTCGACGACATCGCCGAGATACGGGCGATCGACGAGCTCACGCGCGGCAAGTTCCGGTCGTACGAGATCGACATCTGCTATCCGGTCGCGTGGGGAAACGACGGCATCGAGGCGCGGCTGGCGTCGCTCGCGGCCGAGGCCGAGGATGCGGTGCGCTCGGGCTACAACGTGCTGATCGTCTCCGATCGCTGCGTCTCGCGCGAGCGCGTCGCGATCCCGGCGCTCCTGGCCACCAGCGCGATCCACCTGCACCTGGTCGACCGCGGGCTGCGCACGCGAACCGGGCTCGTCGTCGAGACCGGTTCGGCGCGCGAGGTGCATCACTTCGCGCTGCTCGCGGGCTACGGCGCCGAGGCGATCCATCCGTATCTCGCGATGGAGACGCTGGTCGAGGCGCATCGCGACGCGCCCGGCGGGGTCGGTCCGGACAAGGCCGTCCACAACTACGTCAAGGCGATCGGCAAGGGGCTGATGAAGGTGATGTCCAAGATGGGCATCTCGACCTACATGAGCTACTGCGGCGCGCAGATCTTCGAGGCGGTGGGGCTGTCGCGTGCGTTCGTCGATCGATATTTCGCCGGCACCGCGAGCCACGTCGGCGGCATCGGCGTGTTCGAGGTCGCCGAAGAGGCGATCCGGATGCACCGCGCGGCCTTCGGCGACGATCCGACGCTCGAGGATGCGCTCGATCCCGGCGGCATGTACGCGGTGCGCACGCGCGGCGAGGCGCATCTGTGGACGCCCGACACGATCGCGCGGCTGCAGCACGCCACGCGCGAGAACAATTACGGGACCTACAAGGAATACGCCAGGCTCGTCAACGACCAGAGCGAGCGTCACATGACGCTGCGCGGGCTGTTCGAATTCCGCGTCGACGGGCGCGAGCCGGTGCCGCTCGACGAGGTCGAGCCTGCCGCCGACATCGTCAAGCGCTTCGCCACCGGAGCCATGTCGCTGGGGTCGATCTCCACCGAGGCGCACACGACGCTCGCGGTGGCGATGAACCGCATCGGCGGCAAGTCGAACACCGGCGAGGGCGGCGAGGACGCGCTGCGCTATCGGGCCGAGATGCGCGCCGGTGCCGCGGTCGTACGCGACGGAGACACGATCGGCACGCTGATCGGCGCCGAGCGCATCGAGGCCGATACCGTGCTGCGCGAAGGCGACTCGCTGCGCTCGCGGATCAAGCAGGTGGCGTCGGGTCGCTTCGGCGTCACCGCCGAATACCTCGCGAGCGCCGACCAGCTGCAGATCAAGATGGCGCAGGGCGCCAAGCCCGGCGAGGGCGGACAGCTGCCCGGGCACAAGGTGTCCGACTACATCGGGATGCTGCGTTATTCGGTGCCGGGCGTCGGGCTCATTTCGCCGCCGCCGCACCACGACATCTATTCGATCGAGGATCTCGCGCAGCTGATCCACGACCTGAAGAACGCGAATCCGCGCGCGTCGGTGTCGGTGAAGCTCGTCTCCGAAGTCGGCGTCGGTACCGTCGCCGCCGGCGTGGCGAAGGCGAAGGCCGACCACGTCGTGATCGCCGGCCACGACGGCGGCACCGGCGCTTCGCCGTGGTCGTCGATCCAGCACGCGGGCACCCCGTGGGAACTCGGCCTCGCCGAGACGCAGCAGACGCTCGTGCTCAACGGCCTGCGAGGGCGCATCGTCGTGCAGGCCGACGGCCAGATGAAAACCGGCCGCGACGTCGTCGTCGCTGCGCTGCTCGGCGCCGACGAGTTCGGCTTCGCCACGGCGCCGCTCGTCGTCGAGGGCTGCATCATGATGCGCAAGTGCCACCTGAACACCTGCCCGGTGGGAGTGGCCACGCAGGATCCGGTGTTGCGGCGCAAGTTCGCCGGCAAGCCCGAGCACGTCGTCAACTATTTCTTCTTCGTCGCCGAGGAAGTGCGCGAGATCATGGCGCGGCTCGGCCTGCGGCGCTTCGACGAATTGATCGGGCGCGCCGAGCTGCTCGACACGAGAAAGGGGATCGCGCACTGGAAGGCGCGCGGGCTCGATTTCTCGCGCGTCTTCCACCAGCCGGCGGTCGCGCCCGGGGCGCCGCGCCGCTGCGTCGAGTCGCAGGACCACGGCCTGGCGCACGCGCTCGACCACAAGCTGCTCGAGCTCGCCCGGCCCGCGCTCGAGCGCGGCGAGAAAGTCTCGTTCATCCTGCCGGTGCGCAACGTGCATCGCACCGTCGGCACGATGCTCTCGGGCGAGCTCGCCCGGCGCCATGGCCACGAAGGGCTGCCCGACGACACGATCCACGTGCAGTTGAACGGAACCGCCGGACAGAGCCTGGGCGCCTTTCTCGCGCGCGGCATCACCGTCGACCTGGTCGGCCAGGCGAACGACTACGTCGGCAAGGGCCTGTCGGGCGGGCGCATCGTCGTGCGGCCGACCAACGACTTCCGCGGTCGCGCCGACGAGAACATCATCGTCGGCAACACCGTGCTCTACGGCGCGATCGAGGGCGAGGCGTATTTCCGCGGCGTCGCCGGCGAGCGCTTCGGCGTTCGCAACTCGGGCGCGAGCGCGGTCGCCGAGGGCACCGGCGATCACGGCTGCGAGTACATGACGGGCGGAACCGTCGTCGTGCTCGGGCAAACCGGGCGCAATTTCGCGGCGGGCATGTCGGGCGGCGTGGCTTACGTGTACGACCCGGACGACGACTTCGCTGCGCGTTGCAACGCCTCGACGGTGGGCCTCGAACGCGTCGTCGGCACGGCGCAGCAGCTGGCCGACAGCGACCCGGCCACCTGGCACGGCGGCGAGTGCGACGAGATCGTCCTGAAGTCGCTCGTCGAACGGCACTTCCGCTACACGGGCAGCGAAAAGGCGCGCGCGATCCTCGATCACTGGAGCCGCGAGCGCGCGCACTTCGTCAAGGTGTTCCCGCACGAATACCGGCGTGCGCTCGGCGAATCGCGCGCGGCCCGGAGCGGCCGGGCGCGCGCGACGGCGGCCTGAGCACCACCCGCGCGAGGAAGCGAGAGCATGGGAAAGATCACCGGATTTCTCGAATACGCCCGGCTGCACGAAGCGGCCGAGGAAGCGTCGACGCGCGTGCGGCATTTCCGCGAATTCATCCAGCGCCTGCCCGACGAACGTGCGGCCCGCCAGGGTGCCCGCTGCATGGACTGCGGCGTTCCGTTCTGCCAGAGCGGCTGCCCGGTGAACAACATCATTCCCGACTGGAACGACCTGGTCTATCGCGGCGACTGGAAGCGCGCGCTGGACGTGCTGCTGTCGACGAACAACTTCCCCGAGTTCACCGGGCGCATCTGCCCGGCGCCGTGCGAGGCGGCGTGCACGCTGAACATCAACGACGACCCGGTGGGAATCAAGTCGATCGAGCACGCGATCATCGACAAGGGCTGGGAGATGGGCTGGGTCGTGCCGCGCCCGTCGCCGCGGCGCACGGGCCGGCGCGTGGCGATCGTCGGCTCGGGGCCGGCGGGGCTCGCCTGCGCGCAGCAGCTCGCCCGCGCAGGGCACGAGGTGACGGTGTTCGAGAAGAACGACCGCGTCGGCGGGCTGCTTCGTTTCGGCATTCCCGACTTCAAGCTCGAGAAGCGGCACATCGATCGCCGCGTCGACCAGATGCGCGACGAGGGCGTGCGCTTCCGCACCGGCGTTCACGTCTGCGCCGACGACGCCGACCCGGCGCAGGCCGTCGCGGACGCGGCCGTCGCCGACGAAACCGGTGCCCATCGGGTGCTGAATCTCGCGGGTGAGCGCATCGGCGCCGCCCGGCTGCTCGCCGATTTCGACGCCGTCGTGCTCGCCGCCGGCGCCGAGAAGCCGCGCGACCTGCCGGTGCCGGGGCGCGAGCTCGACGGCGTGCACTTCGCGATGGAGTTCCTGCCGCAGCAGAATCGCGTCGTGGCCGGCGACATCGGCGAGGTCGGCATCAGTGCGAGAGGTCGGCACGTCGTCGTGATCGGCGGCGGCGACACCGGCTCCGACTGCGTCGGCACGAGCAATCGCCAGGGCGCGCTGTCGGTCACCCAGCTCGAACTGATGCCGCAGCCGCCGCTGCACGAACGGCGCGAACTCACCTGGCCGTACTGGCCCTACAAGCTGCGCACCTCGTCGTCGCACGAGGAGGGCTGCGCGCGCGACTGGGCGATCGGCACGAAAGCCTTCGCGGCCGGCCCCGATGCACGGGTGCGCGCGCTCCTTGCCGTGCGGCTCGAATGGGCGGCCGATCCGTCCGGCGGCCCGATGCGCATGCGCGAAATCGCCGGCAGCGAGTTCGAGATCCCGGCCGACCTGGTTCTCCTCGCGATGGGTTTCGTCTCGCCGCTGGCGTCGCTGCTCACGGCTTTCGGCGTGGAGCGCGATCCGCGCGGCAACGCGCGCGCGACGACCGAAGGCGCGGGCAGCTACCGGACGAACGTCGACAAGGTGTTCGCTGCCGGTGACGTGCGCCGCGGACAGTCACTCGTCGTCTGGGCGATCCGCGAAGGCCGCCAGTGTGCGCGCGCGGTCGACGAGCATCTGATGGGCGAGAGTTCGTTGCCGCGCTGAGGCGCCTGCAAGGAACGCGCAGGCTCGGCTGCGCGGCGCCGCGGGTTCGTCGGGGTGGCTCGCCGCGCAACGATGCTTCATCCCTCGCCGCCCTCGCGGCAACGGTACAACCCCAACCCGCGGATGCTCATCACCGTCTCGCCGTCCTGGTTGATCGCCTCTTCCTGCACCTGGACGATGCCGCGGTCGGGCTTGCTCTGCGAGCGGCGCGTCTCGACGACGGTGACGCGCAGCTTCAGGCGATCGCCGGGGCGCACCGGCTTCGTCCAGCGAATCTCGTCGACTCCCGGCGAGCCCATGCTCGACAGCGGCGAGATGAAGTGGTCGACGAGCAGGCGCATGACGATGCTGCCGGTCATCCAGCCGCTGGCGATCAGCCCGCCGTAGATCGACTTCTCGGCGGCCGCGTGATCGACGTGGAAGGGTTGCGGATCGTAGCGTTTCGCGAACTCGACGATCTCCTCCTCGGTCACCAGGTAGTCGCCGAACTCGAGCACTTCGCCGGGGCGGAAATCCTCGAAGTAGCGCTCTTTCAGGGGAACGGCCATGAATCCAGGCTCCGTAAGCGGCGGCGGGCGACCTAAAATACCGAAAAGCCCCGTGCTTTTCCATGTCCGTCACGCCGTTCACGGAGCGTTTGCCTGCCGATGCCTGATTCGCCCGAAGACGTGCGCATCGACAAGTGGCTGTGGGCAGCGCGCTTCTTCTCGGCTCGCAACCTGGCTCGACAGGCCGTCGACGGCGGCCGCGTCCTGGTCGGCGGCCAGCGCGTCAAGCCGGCGCGGTCGCTGCGCATCGGTGACGAACTGCGCGTTCGCATCGGCGACGACGAGCGCATCGTGCGCGTGATCGGGATCAGCGATCGACGCGGTCCCGCCGCGGTCGCGCGCACGCTCTACGAGGAAAGCGCCGAGTCGATCGCGCGACGCGAGCGGCGCCGCGAGCAGCGGCGCGAGTTCGCCGAGCCGGCGCAATCGATCGAGGGCGGGCGCCCGACCAAGCGCGACCGGCGGCGCCTGCGCGCCTGGGACGCCGGCGGCTGATCGGCACGTGCCGAAGGGCCGCCGCGGGCGTCGGCCTCAGCGCTCGTGCGACGACGTCGTTCGCGCGCCGTGCGCGAGCAGGTAGGTGATGCCGCTGGAGCCCGCGAACAACAGCCAGAACAGGAAGAACGCGACCGTGTAGGCTGCCATGCGGCTCTCGCGCAGCCAGTCGGCGACGATCTGCAGTTCGCGCGGATCGATCATCGAGAAGAAGACGCCTTCGGCGACGATCGCCATCAGGAACGCAGGCCACAGCACCTGCATCACGATGCGCGCGATGCGCTGCGGGTGCGACTCGTTCTCGCTCTCGGCCGATGCGAGCGATCCGGGGCCGGGCGCAGCGCTCATCTCGCTTCCGCGTGCAGCGCCAGCGGCGCGTCGAAATTCGTCACCAGCGGCGCGACGAGCCGCCAGCTGCGGCCCGCGTCCTCGAGTTGGACCAGCCATCGGCCCGCCGTTTCAGGCGCGGCGCCGACCGCGCGATAGCGCCCGGCGCCGACGTGCTCGAGCCGGTACTGTCGATCGAGCGCGGCGACCGTGGCGTGCACGATGCGCAGTCCCAGTTCGGGTGGCCAGTCGGTGCCGCGCTCGGCGGCGAGCTGCAGCGTCACCGTGGGCAGCGCGTGCACGCCGGTGCCGGGCTCGAAGCGCAGTTCGGCCTGCAATCCGAGCGCGGCGGCGAGCCGGTCGCGTGCCAGCTGCTGGTTGATCGCCCGCCCTTCCCGATAGTAGTCGTCGACCACGAGCGAATCGGTGCTCGTCACCGCCAGCCACAGCGTGACGAAGCCGCCCAGCAGTGCCGCCGTCGGCGCGATGGCAAGCAGCCACGGCCATCGGTCGCGATACCACGGGCGAGCGGTCGGCGCAGGGGCGCCGTTTTTCGCGGAAGGCGTCTTCATCGCCATCGTCGTCTGCATCCCGAGGCTCCTGTGGCGCTCAACGCGGCACGAAGAAGGTCGAGCGCGCGTCCACGGCGATCGACGGGTCGTCGACCGCCTGCACGCGGAAGGTGATCGGATTGCTGCCGGGTTCGCCGCGCCCCGGCTCGACGCGCGCGCTCACCGGCACCAGCCTGACGCCGGCAGGCTCGACGTCGAATTCGGTGTCCCCGACCACGAACACGGTTTCGATGCCGCTGGCGACGATGCGGAAGCGGCGCGGCTGTTCGCTCGAGTTGATGATCTGCACGCGATAGCTGTTCTCGATCATGCCTTCCTCGACCTCGCGGCCAAGGGCGCTGTCGCGCATCACGTCGGCCTTCACGGGCGAGCGCAACGCCAGGTTGGCGAACACCGTGACGGTGATCGCGAGCAGGACGGCGCTGTAGACGAGCACGCGCGGGCGCAGCACGCGACGCCAGATCGCGCGCCGGTCGAGCTTGTTCTCGAGCGCATTGTGCGTGGTGTAGCGGATCAGGCCGCGCGCATAACCCATCTTGTCCATCACCTGGTCGCAACCGTCGATGCACGCCGCACAGCCGATGCACTCGATCTGCAGGCCGTCCCGGATGTCGATGCCGGTGGGGCAGACGTGCACGCAGATGTTGCAGTCGACGCAGGCGCCCAGGCCGAGCAGGCCCGGGTCGGCCTTGCGCGCACGCGGGCCGCGCGGCTCGCCGCGTTCACGGTCGTAGGTGATGACCATCGTGTCCTTGTCGAACATCACGCTCTGGAAGCGCGCGTACGGACACATGTACTTGCACACCTGCTCGCGCATGAAGCCGGCATTGCCCCAGGTGGCGAAGCCGTAGAACAGCACCCAGAAGCTCTGCCAGGGGCCGAGCGTGAGGGTGGCGGCGGCGGCGAGCAGCTGGTCGATCGGGGTGAAGTAGCCGACGAAGGTGATGCCGGTCCACAGCGCGACGGCGAACCATGCGACGTGCTTCGCCGCCTTGCGTGCCAGCTTCGCCGCGCTCATCGGTGCGCGATCGAGCCGCATGCGCGCCGTGCGGTCGCCCTCGATGCGCCGCTCGATCCACATGAAGATCTCGGTGTAGACCGTCTGCGGGCACGCGTAGCCGCACCACAGGCGCCCGGCGACGGCGGTGAACAGGAACAGCCCGAGCGCCGAAATGACGAGCAGCGCCGTCAGGTAGATGAAGTCCTGCGGAAACAGGACCAAACCGAACAGGTAGAAGCGGCGCGCCTCGAGGTCGAAGAGCACCGCCGGACGACCGCCCCACGACAGCCACGGCAGGCCGTAGAAGAGCAGTTGCGTGAGCCACACCAGTGCCCAGCGCCAGCGCGCGTACCACCCGGTGACCGCGCGCGGATAGATCTTGCGCCGGACTTCGTACAGCGCCTGTTCGGTGTCGGCCGCCGCGGCGCTGCGCCGGCGCGCTTCGCCCGCCGTGTCGCCGCCTGCCGCCGCAGCCGAAACGGGCGTGGCGTTCAACGCTTCGCTGCCTCGGCGCCGACGTCGGCGGCGGCGTTGGACAGGCCCCAGACGTAGGCGGCCAGGAGGTGGATCTTGCCCTCGGAGAGCATTTCGCCGAAGGCCGGCATCTGGTTCGTGCGGCCGGCCTCGATCGTCTCGACGATGCGCGCGAGGCTGCCGCCGTACAGCCAGGTCCGGTCGGTGAGGTTCGGCGCGCCGATCGCCGGGTTGCCGGTACCGCTCTCGCCGTGGCAGGCCGCGCAGACGGCGAATTTCTCGCGCCCTGCCGCTGCGGCGGCCTCGTCGTGCCGGCTGCCCGAGAGCGAAAGCACGTAGTTGGCGACGTTCTTCACGTCGTCGGCCGTGCCGACTGCTGCGGCCATGGGCGGCATGACGCCGTTGCGACCGCCGGTGATCGTCGCCTTGATCGTCTGCGGATCGCCGCCGTACAGCCAGTCGGCGTCGGCCAGGTTCGGAAAGCCGCGGCTGCCGCGCGCGTCGGAGCCGTGGCACTGGACGCAGTAGGTCAGGTACATGCGCTCGCCCATTGCGCGCGCCTGCGGATCGGCGGCGACGGCAGGGATGTCCTGTTGCAGGTATTTCGCGAACAGCGGCGCGGCGGCGTCGTCGACGCGCGCCACCTCGCGCTCGTACTGGCTCTTCTGGCTCCAGCCGAGCAGGCCGCCGAACGAGCCGAGTCCCGGATACAGCGCCAGGTACGCAAAGGCGAAAATGCAGGTGATCAGGAACAGCCACAGCCACCAGCGCGGCAGCGGGTTGTTGTATTCCTCGAGGTCGCCGTCCCAGCGATGGCCGGTGGTGCCCACCTGCTGGCCGGGCGTGCGTCCGCGTGCGAGCACCAGCGTGAGCCAGACGCAGAAGGCGATCGACAGCAGCGTGACGATCGTGATGTAGAGGCTCCATCCCGGAGCGACGAAATCAGCCATGGCGCTTCGCTTCCTGGTCTTCTTCGGCAAACGGGAGCATCGCCGCTTCGGCGAATCGGTCGCGCTGGTGGCGGCTCCACGCCCACGCGACGATGCCGAGGAACGCGAACAGGCAGACCACGGCGAGCAGTCCGCGGAATACGTTGATGTCCATCGTGGTTCCTTCTCGCGGTGTCAGCGGGCCGTACTGCGGATGGACGTCCCGAGCACCTGCAGGTATGCGATCAGCGCGTCCATCTCGGTGCGGTCCTTCAGCACCTCGGGCGCCTTCGCGATGGCCTCGTCGGTGTACGGGTGGCCGAGCCTGCGCAGCACCGTCATGCGCCTGCCCACCGTGCCGTCGTCGGCAGCGGCCTTCGCCAGCCACGGATAGCCCGGCATGTTCGACTCGGGCACCAGGTCGCGCGGGTTCATCAGGTGCACCCGGTGCCATTCGTCGGAGTAGCGCCCGCCGACGCGCGCCAGGTCGGGGCCGGTGCGCTTGCTGCCCCACAGGAACGGACGGTCGTAGACGAACTCGCCGGCCACCGAATAATGGCCGTAGCGTTCGGTTTCGGCGCGGAACGGCCGGATCATCTGCGAGTGGCAGTTCACGCAGCCCTCGCGGATGTAGACGTCGCGGCCGACGAGCTCGAGCGCGCCGTAGGGCTCGAGCCCCTGCACCGGTTCGGTGGTCGATTTCTGGAAGAACAGCGGGACGATCTCGACCAGGCCGCCGACGCTGATGGCGACGATGATCAGCACGATCATCAGCGTCAGGTTCTTCTCGATCAGGGCGTGCGAGAGCTTCATGTCCTTGCCTCAGGCGTGCGCGGGAACGACGGCCGGCACGGGCGCGTCGAGCGGCTTGCCGGCGCGGATCGTCATCACGCAGTTGTAGAGCATCAGCAGCATTCCGCCGAGGTAGAGCAGTCCGCCCGCGAAGCGGATGTACCAGTACGGGTACGAAGCCTTCACCGATTCGACGAACGCGTAGGTGAGCGTTCCGTCGACGTTCGTCGCGCGCCACATCAGTCCCTGCGTGACGCCGGCGATCCACAGCGCCGCGATGTAGAGCACGACGCCGATCGTCGCGATCCAGAAGTGCGTTTCGATGAGCCGCGTGCTGTACATCTGCGTGCGGCCGAACAGGCGCGGGATCAGGTAGTAGATCGAGCCCATCGTGATGAAGCCGACCCACCCCAGCGCCCCGGAGTGCACGTGTCCGATGGTCCAGTCGGTGTAGTGCGACAGCGCGTTGACCGTCTTGATCGACATCATCGGGCCTTCGAAGGTCGACATGCCGTAGAACGACAGCGACACGACGAGGAACTTCAGGATCGGGTCTTCGCGCAGCTTGTGCCATGCACCCGACAGCGTCATGATTCCGTTGATCATGCCGCCCCACGACGGCGCGAGCAGGATCAGCGAGAACACCATGCCCACGCTCTGCGCCCAGTCGGGCAGCGCCGTGTAGTGCAGGTGATGCGGGCCGGCCCACATGTACGTGAAGATCAGTGCCCAGAAGTGCACGATCGACAGCCGATACGAGTAGATGGGCCGCTCGGCCTGTTTCGGAATGAAGTAGTACATCATTCCGAGAAAGCCCGCGGTGAGGAAGAAACCCACCGCGTTGTGGCCGTACCACCACTGCACCATCGCGTCCTGCACGCCGGCATAGGCCGAGTACGACTTCGTCCACGTCACCGGCAGCGCCATGCTGTTGACGATGTGCAGCACCGCGATCGTGATCACGTAGGCGCCGAAGAACCAGTTCGCCACGTAGATGTGCGGCGTCTTGCGTTTCGCGATCGTGCCGAAGAAGACGATCGCGTAGGCGATCCACACGAGCGCGATCAGCACGTCGATCGGCCACTCGAGCTCGGCGTATTCCTTCGTCGTCGACAGCCCCATCGGCAGCGTGATCGCCGCGGCGACGATCACCGCCTGCCAGCCCCAGAACGAGAAGGCGGCGAGCTTCGGGGCGAACAGCGGAACCTGGCAGGTGCGCTGCACGACGAAGTAGGAGGTGGCGAAAAGCGCGCTGCCGCCGAAGGCGAAGATCACCGCGTTCGTGTGCAGCGGGCGCAGCCGGCTGTAGGTGATCCACGGGATGTCCATGTTCAGGGCCGGCCAGGCGAGTTCGGCGGCGATCCACACGCCGACCAGCATGCCGACGACGCCCCAGACGACGGTCATCACGGCGAACTGGCGCACCACCTTGTAGTTGTAGGTCAGCGCCACGTCCGAGACGCCGGAGGCGCCGGGAGCGCCGGAAGAAGCGCCGATCGCGACTGTGGTCATGCCATCTCCCTGAACAAGCATTGAATTATCGGAAACAGGATGTCGATTGAAGTTGCCTTCGATCAAACACGCGCGTCTTCGTCGACCGGCGGATCGGGCACCGGGCGGTCGTCGTCGTGCAGGATGCTGTGCGCGGGTCCGTCGAGGTCGTCGAATTGTCCGCTGTCGGACATCCGAAGGAAGATCCAGGCGGCCACCGCGACGATGCCCAGGCTCAGCGGCACGAGCAGGAACAGCGCTTCCATTTCGGGCGCGTGATTCAGGCGTGGGCGGCGGCGCGCACGGGCGCGGCGTGCGCGCCGGCGTCGTGTCGCGTCGCCGGGCGCGCGGCGGGAATCAGACGAAGCGCGTTGAGCACGACGAGCAGCGAACTGGCGGTCATGCCGAGCGCCGCGAGCCAGGGTGGCACCCAGCCGATCGCCGCGGCCGGGATCGCGACGGCATTGTAGGCGAAGGCCCAGCCCAGGTTCTGGCGCACGACGCGCCGGGTTCGCGAGGCGAGCGCCTGCAATGCGACGAGCTCGCGCAGCGAGGCGCCCATCAGGACGATCGACGCCGCCGTGCGGGCGAGCGTGCTCGCCTGGCCGACGGCCACCGAGACGTCGGCGGCGGCGAGCACCGGCGCGTCGTTGATGCCGTCGCCGATCATCGCGACGCGCCGGCCGTCGCACTGCAGCGCGCGCACGTAGGCGAGCTTGTCGGCCGGCGTCGCCTCGGCCGCCACGTGCTCGATGCCCAGTTCGCGCGCGACGGCAGCGGCGCCGGCCGCGCGATCGCCCGACAGCAGGTGCACGCGCAGGCCGCGGGCGGCGATCGCCTCGACGACCTCGCGCGCTTCGTCGCGCAGGCGATCGTCGAAGTGCAGGCGCGCGATCGGACGATGCTCGTCGACCAGCCAGACCTGCGAGCGAGGGGAGGCGGGAAGGGCAAAGGGCGATGCGACCGGTGCGGCTGCGCTCGCCCAGGACGCAGCGTCGTCGCCGGCGAGCGACGGGTGCCATTCGGCGACCCAGCGCCGCGCGCCGAGGCGATAGCGGCGTCCCCTGATCGTGGCTTCGACGCCGAAGCCGGCGACGGTGACGGGCGGCGCGTCGGCATGCAACGCCGTGCGGTCCGCTTCCTGCGCCGCGTGCAGGATCGCACTCGCCAGCGGGTGCGCCTGGCCCGCTTCGAGCGCCGCGGCAATCGCGAGCGCGGCGTCGGCGCCGTCGCCCGTGGCGCTGGCGAAGGCACGAGTCGCTTCGCCGGCGTCGGGGCCAGGCGCTTCGCCGGCGCCGGCATCCGTCGCTTCGCCGGCGTCGGCACGAGTCGCTTCCCCCGTATCGAGATCGAGACCGGCGCCCGCGCCCGCCGTCAGCGGCACGACGTCGACCAGTACGGGGCGGCCCTCGGTAAGCGTTCCCGTCTTGTCGAAGACGACGTCGGTGCAGCCGGCGATGCGCTCGAGCGCGTCGCCGCGCGCCACGAGGATGCCGCGCCGGATCGCGGCGCCGCAGGCGGCGGCCAGCGCGGCCGGCATCGCCATCGACAGCGCGCAAGGGCACGAGACGACGAGCACGGCGATGGCGATCGGTGCGGCCCGCGAAGGATCGATCTGCATCCATGCGAACCAGACACCTGCCGCGAGCAGCAACAGCACGGCGACGAACAGGCGCGCGACGCGCTCGGCAACGCCGGCCAGGCGCGGCTTGTCGGCGGCGGCACGATCGATCAGCCGCTCGATCGTCGAGATGGCGCTGTCGCTGCTCGCGCGCAGCGCCTGCGCAACGAAGGCATTGCCGGCGTTGACCGCGCCGCCGGGTACCTCGTCGCCGCGCTCGCGCGGCACCGGATTCGACTCGCCGGTCAGCAGCGACGCGTCGATCGCGGTGCGTCCGTCGACGATGCGCGCATCGACCGCCACGCGCTCGCCGACCGAGACGCGAAAACGGTCTCCCGGCGCCAGCCGCGTGGCCGGCACGCGTTCGATCGCGCCGCTGACCGGGTCGATCCGGTCGGCCGCGTCGGGCGCTGCGGCGGCGACCGAATCGATGGCGCGGCCGGCGCGCCGACGCGCGATCCACTCGACGTAGCGCGCGGCGAGCAACAGGCAGACGAACATCGTCACCGAGTCGAAATACACCTCGCCGCGGCCGACGGCCGTGGCGTGCACGCTCGCGGCGAACGCGGCGAGAACGCCGATCGTCACCGGGACGTCCATGCCGAGGCTGCGCGCCCGAAGATCGCGCCAGGCGCCGGCGAGGAACGGCGTAGCGGAATAGAAGACGACCGGCACGGTGAGCAGCAGGCTCGCCCAGCGCATCAGCGACGCGTGTGCCGGCTCGATGTCGCCGGGCGCTGCGACGTACGACGGAAAGGCGTACATCATCACCTGCATCATCGCCAGCGTGGCGACGAACAGACGTCGGAACAGCGCTTTCGTCGTTCGCTGGATCTGCTGCTCGCGGCCCCGTGCACCGGCGGGATGCGCGGTGTATCCGATGCGCCCGATCGCCTCGAGCAGGCGCGACAGCTGCGTTGCCGCAGGGTTCCAGCGGATCGTCGCGCGCTCGGTGGCGAGGTTGACCGATGCGCCGAGCACGCCGGGCTGCTGGCGCAGCGTCTTCTCGAGCAGCCAGACGCACGCGCCGCAGCGCATGCCGTCGACGAGCAGCGTCGCTTCGCGCTCGTCGTCGCCGGCGCGCACGAAGCGCGACTGCACCTCCTCGTCGTCCCAGACGCGCAGTGCTTCGAGGCTTTCGGGCAGCGCCGCCGCCGCGGCGGCCGGTTGCGAGCGCGTGCGGTAGTAGTCGGACAGTCCGGCGGCGACGATCGCGTCGGCAACCGCGCGACAGCCCGCGCAGCACATTTCGCGCTCGATGCCGTCGACCGTCGTGCGCCACTGGCCCGCCCGATCGACGTCGTCGCCGCAGTGAAAGCAGGCGAGCTTCTGCGTCATCGGAACCACTGCACGCAGACGTCGACCGCCTGGTGCAGGTGCGCGATCGGGTCGATGCGCGCCAGGCCGGCGACGCCGAAGGCGACGATCAGCAGGCCGGCGACGAGGCGCGCTCCCGGTCGCCCGAACCAGCGCGATGCGCGGTTCGCGGCGAAACCGAGCGCGAGCAGGTTCGGCAGCGTGCCCAGGCCGAAGGCGAGCATCAGCAGCGCGCCGTCGCGCGCGCTGCCCGAGACGAGCGCCGCGGCCAGCACGCCGTAGACCATTCCGCACGGCACCCAGCCCCACGCGGCGCCGGCAGCGAAGGCGCCGGGCACGCTGGTCGCACCGAGCAGCCGCGAGGCGAAGGGAGCAACGCGTCTCCACGCGGCAGCGCCGATGCGCTCGAGCGTTCGCAGCCGACGCAGCCCCCCGGTGAGCGCCAGGCCCAGCGCGATCAGCACGATGTTGGCGGCGACGAAGCTCAGTTGCTGCACCGGCAGAACGCGTTCGGCCATCCACGCCGCGGAACCCACCGTGCCGGCGAGCGCGCCGGCCATGGAGTAGCTGCCGATGCGGCCGGCGTTGTATGCGAACTGGAGCAGCGCACCCGATGGCATGGCCGCCGTGGCGGCGCCGTCGGGCTGCAGGTGCACCGGCATCATCCGATGACGCGTGCCGAGCAGGGCGACGATTCCGCCGCACATCGACGCGCAGTGAACGCCGCCGAACAGCCCGAGGAGGAACGCTGACATCAGCGAGAGACTCATGCGCGGATGTCATCGATTAGACTGGAACGCAGCGGATGGTACTCAATCCGGGCGAAGGATTCCTGAGCCATGTCAAGGACTTTGTGGAACGACGCCCAGGGCGTGCCGCACACGATCGACCAGCGCTTCCTGCCCTTCGAACGACGCGAGATCGAGCTGCGCACGTGCGCCGACTGCGAAGCCGCGATCCGCGAGATGCGCGTGCGGGGCGCACCGCTGATCGGAGCGGTCGGCGCCTGGGGGCTTGCGCTGGCGACCGGGGCCGACGCCTCGGACGATGCGCTGCGAAAGGCCTACGAACGACTCGCCGCCACCCGGCCGACGGCGGTGAACCTGCGCTGGGCGCTCGATCGGATGATCCGTCGGCTCGCGCCCGCGCCGCCCGCGCAGCGCGCCGCGCTCGCGCGCGACGAGGCCGCCGCGATCTGCGACGAGGACGCCGCATGCAACGCGCGCATCGGCGAGCACGGCGCGCGCCTGCTGCGCGTGCTCGCCGAGCAGCGCTCGGCGCTCGCCGGCATGGCGGGCGCCGAGACCGCTGCGCTGAACCTGCTCACGCACTGCAACGCCGGCGGCCTCGCGACGGTCGAGCACGGCACTGCGCTGGCGGTCGTGCACCGCCTGCACGAGCAGGGAGTCGCCGTGCACGTGTGGGTCGACGAGACGCGCCCGCGCAACCAGGGCGCGCTCACCGCCTGGGAGCTGGCCGGTCGCGCAATTCCGCACACGGTGATCGTCGACAACGCCGGCGGCCTGCTGATGATGCAGGGCCGGGTCGATGCGGTGATCGTCGGCGCCGACCGCGTAGCGGCCAACGGCGACGTCGCGAACAAGATCGGCACCTACCTGAAGGCGCTTGCCGCGCGCGACAATCGCGTGCCCTTCTACGTTGCGTGTCCGACGTCGACGATCGACGTCGACACCGTCGACGGCGCCTCGATACCGATCGAGGAGCGCGATGCGCGCGAAGTCACGCACGTCGCCGGCCGCCTCGATGCGGGCGGGATCGGCGCGGGCGGGATCGACGCAGTGCGGGTCGTTCCCGAAGGCAGTCCGGTCGCCAACCCCGGCTTCGACATCACGCCGGCGCGGCTGGTCACGGCGCTCGTCACCGAGCGTGGCGCCTGCGAGCCGACGCACGCCGCGATCGCGGCGCTGATGCGCCGCGATGCACCGGCGTGCGGTGACGAACGCGAGCGCGAACTCGAGCGCGATGCGCATCGCGCGCGCGCCGCCGCCGCCGGCCGGCAGCAGCCCGATGGGTCGCATGCCGGCCCAGCGGGCGCACGATGACCGAGAACGACGCGCGTGCGGCGCTGCTCGACGCGGCGCGGCGCATGGCGCCGCTCGGCATCAACACGGGCCGTGCCGGCAACGTCTCGCTGCGCTGGGATCGCGGCGGCGAGGACGGGCTGCTCGTGACGCCGAGCGCGCTGGCCTACGCGCAGACGACGGTCGACGATCTCGTCTGGCTCGCGCTCGGGTCGCCCGAAAACGAAGATCCGGTCGCGCCGGCGCCGGCGCGCGCCCACGGCCGGCGCCTGCCTTCGTCCGAATGGCGGCTGCACCGGGACGTCTACGCGACTCGCGCCGATGCGCAGGCAATCGTGCACGCCCATCCGCCGTACGCGACGGCGCTCGCCTGCCTGCCGCGCATCCACGTCGAGGGAATCCCCGCCTTTCACTACATGATCGCCGTCGCCGGCGGCAACGACATCCGCTGCGCGCCCTACGCGACTTTCGGCACGAAGGCGCTGTCCGACCATGCGCGAACGGCGCTGCACGAACGGCGCGCGTGCCTGCTCGCGCAGCACGGCACGGTGGCGCTCGGGCCGAGCCTGGAAGCGGCGCTCGAACTCGCGGTCGAGGTCGAGAGCCTCGCGCGCATGTACTGGCTCGCGCTGCAACTGGGCGAGCCTGCGCGGCTCGATGCGCAGGAAATGGCGCAGGTGCACGCGCGCTTTGCCGGCTATCGGCCCGACGCTGCGACGTAGCGCTGCGCAGCGCCTCGCTGGTTGCGGTGCGCTGCGCGACTCGCGGCCTGGCTATTGGCCGGCCGCGTGGCGTTCGGCGGTGCGCGCCGAGGCGCGACGCGCTTTCGTCGCCGGCGTGCTGCGCGCTGCGGGCAGCACGCGCGCCAGGTACTGGCCGGTTGCGCTCGCCTCGCATCCGGCGACCTGCTCCGGCGTCCCGGTTGCCACGATCTCGCCGCCGGCATCGCCACCGCCCGGCCCCAGGTCGATGACCCAGTCGGCGGTCTTGATCACGTCGAGGTTGTGCTCGATGACGACGACGGTGTTGCCGCGGTCGCGCAGCGCGTGGATCACCTGCAGCAGCAGCGCGATGTCGTGGAAGTGCAGTCCGGTGGTCGGTTCGTCGAGGATGTACAGCGTGCGGCCGGTGTCGCGCTTCGACAGCTCCTCGGCGAGCTTCACGCGCTGCGCCTCGCCGCCCGACAGCGTCGTGGCGCTCTGCCCGAGCCGCACGTAGCCCAGGCCCACTTCGAGCAGCGTCTGCAGCTTGCGGCGGATCGTCGGCACCGCGGAAAAGAAGAGGGCCGCCTGCTCGATCGTCATCTCGAGCACCTCGGCGATGTTTCGTCCCTTGTACTGGACTTCGAGCGTCTCGCGGTTGTAGCGCCGGCCGCCGCAGACGTCGCAGGCGACGTAGACGTCGGGCAGGAAATGCATCTCCACGCGCAGTACGCCGTCGCCCTGGCAGGCCTCGCAGCGCCCGCCGCGCACGTTGAACGAGAAGCGCCCCGGCCCGTAGCCGCGTTCGCGCGCCGTCGACGTTTCGGCGTACAGCTCGCGGATCGGCGTGAACAGTCCCGTGTAGGTCGCCGGGTTCGAGCGTGGCGTGCGTCCGATCGGGCTCTGGTCGACGGCGATCACCTTGTCGAGCGCCTCGAGGCCTTCGATCGCGTCGTGCGGCGCGGCTTCGGCCGACGAGCGATGGATCGCGCGCGCCGCCGCTGCGTACAGCGTGTCGTTGACCAGCGTCGACTTGCCCGAGCCCGACACGCCGGTGACGCAGACGAGCAGGCCGACCGGAATGTCGACGTCGACGTTCTTCAGGTTGTTGCCGCGCGCGCCGCGCACGACGAGCCGCTGCTCGCCCGGCGGCTTGCGTCGATGCGGAACCTCGATGCGCATCGCCCCCGACAGGTAGCGACCGGTGAGCGATTCCTCGCACGCCTCGATCGCCTGCGCGGTACCTTGCGCGACGACGGCGCCGCCGTGCTCGCCGGCGCCCGGCCCCATGTCGACGACGTGATCGGCGGCGCGGATGGCGTCCTCGTCGTGCTCGACGACGATCACCGAATTGCCGAGGTCGCGCAGTTGCTTCAGCGTTTCGATCAGCCGGTCGTTGTCGCGCTGGTGCAGCCCGATCGACGGCTCGTCGAGGACGTACATCACCCCGGTCAGTCCGGAGCCGATCTGCGACGCCAGGCGGATGCGCTGCGATTCGCCGCCCGACAGCGTCTCGGCGGGCCGGTCGAGGGAAAGGTAGTCGAGGCCGACGTTGTTCAGGAAGCGAAGACGCGAGGCGATTTCGCGCGCGATGCGCTCGCCGACGGCGCGCCGCGCACCCGGCAGCTCGAGCGATTCGAACCACGCGAGCGCAGTGCGCAGCGTCCACGCCGACACCTCGTAGATCGCCTTGTCGGCACCGCGCGGCCCCACGCGCACGAAGCGGGCGTCCAGGCGCAGCCGCGTGCCGTCGCAGGCGGGACAGCGCCGCGTGTTGACGTACTTCGACAGCTCCTCGCGCACGTGCGGCGAGTCGGTTTCGCGGTGACGGCGTTCGAGGTTCGGAATCACGCCTTCGAACGCGTGCTCGCGCACGGTCGGCTTGCCGCCGTCGCCCACGTATGTGAACGCCAGCTTCCCGCTCCCGGAGCCGTAGAGGACGACGTGACGCGTGCGTTCGGGCAGCGCCTCGAAGGGCGTTTCGACGTCGAAGCCGTAGTGAGCGGCGAGATCGCGGATCAACTGGAAATAGAACGCGTTGCGGCGGTCCCAGCCCTTGATCGCGCCCGAGGCGAGGCTGAGCGCCGGGAACGCCACGACGCGCTTCGGATCGAAGAACGGGACGAAGCCCAGCCCGTCGCATTCGGGGCATGCGCCCAGCGGATTGTTGAACGAGAACAGCCGCGGCTCGAGCTCGGCGAGCGCGTGATTGCAGATGGGGCAGGCGAAGCGGCTGGAGAACATCTGCGCGTCGCCGCGATCGATGTCGAGTGCGATCGCGCGTCCGTCGGCCAGCCGCAGCGCGGTCTCGAAGGATTCGGCCAGCCGCTGCCGCGACGCCGGTGCGGCCTTGATCCGGTCGACGACGACGTCGATCGAATGCTTGCGATGGCGTTCGAGCTTCGGATACGAGCCGCCGTCGTTCAGTTCGACGATGCGTGCGTCGGCGTGCGCCGCATCGGCGCCTGCGCCCGCCGCATCGACGTCCCGGCCCGCTGCACCGGGTTCCAGTCCCGCCTCACCGGCTTCGAGGCCCGCCGCTCCGAGGCCCGCCGCATCGGCTTCCAGGCCCGCCGCGTCGGCTCCGGCGCCGATGCGGTGCGTGCGGATCCGCACGCGCACGAAACCCTGTGCCTGCAGCGACTCGAAGAGATCGACGTGCTCGCCCTTGCGGCCGGTGACGACCGGCGCCAGGATCAGCACGCGCGTGCCTTCGGGCAGCGCGAGTACCGCGTCGACCATCTGCGAGACGGTCTGCGCCTCGAGCGGATGCTGCGGGTGGTACGGGCAGTAGGGCGTGCCGGCGCGCGCGAACAGCAGGCGCAGGTAGTCGTTGATCTCGGTGACCGTGCCCACCGTCGAGCGCGGGTTGTGGCTCGTGGCCTTCTGCTCGATCGCGATCGCCGGCGAAAGTCCCTCGATCAGGTCGACGTCGGGCTTTTCCATCAACTGCAGGAACTGGCGTGCGTACGTCGACAGCGATTCGACGTAGCGGCGCTGCCCCTCGGCGTACAGCGTGTCGAAGGCGAGCGACGACTTGCCCGATCCGGACAGGCCGGTGATCACGACGAGCCGGTTGCGCGGCAGGTCGAGATGGATGTTCTTCAGATTGTGGGTCCGGGCACCGCGGATCCGGATCGATTCCATGCGCGAAGCGGGCGGCGGGCAGCCGAAGGGCAATCGACTAATATACCCGGTCGCTCACGGCCGCCCCATGCCCCCCGCTTCCCCCCGTCCCGCTCCCCGCCACGATCGTCCCGAGGGCTCCGTCAGCTCGCCGGGCATCGGCGCCGAGCAGGACGACCGGCACATGACGCCGCTGGAATTGCGCGCCAGCGTCTCGCTGGCGTCGATCTTCGCTCTGCGAATGCTCGGCCTGTTCCTGATCCTGCCGGTGTTCGCCGTGCATGCGCGCGGCATTCCCGGCGGCGACGACGCGACGCTGGTCGGCCTTGCGCTGGGCATCTACGGCCTGACGCAGGCGGTGCTGCAGTTGCCCTTCGGCATGGCTTCCGACCGCTGGGGCCGCAAGCCGGTGATCGTCTCCGGGTTGCTGCTGTTCGCTTTCGGCAGCTTTGCCGCCGCCGCGGCCACCGGCATCGTCGGCACGATCGTCGGGCGCGCGCTGCAGGGCGCGGGTGCGATCTCGGCGGCGGTCAACGCGTTCGTCGCCGACAGCACGCGCGACAGCCAGCGCACGAAGGCGATGGCGATGGTGGGCGCTTCGATCGGCGTCACCTTCGCGCTGTCGCTGGTCGGCGCGCCGCTGCTGTACAAGGCGATCGGCATGGGCGGGATCTTCTCGCTCACCGGCCTGCTCGCACTGGCGGCGATCGTCGTCGTCGTCTTCGTCGTGCCGCCGGCGCCGCGGGCGGTCGTAGCCGACGCATCGCGCACGCCGCTGCGCGATGTCGTGCGCGAGCCCGACCTGCTTCGATTGAACTTCGGCATCTTCTCGCTGCACGCGGTGCAGATGGCGATGTTCGTCGTGCTGCCCACGTGGCTGGCCGATCGCGCGGGCATCGCGGTGAGCGATCACTGGAAGATCTACCTGCCGGTGGTCGTGCTGTCGTTCCTGCTGATGCTGCCGCCGCTGTTCTGGAGCGAGCGCCGCGGCAAGCTGCGCGCCGTGTTTCTCGGTTCGATCGCGATGGTCCTGCTCGTGCAGCTCGCGCTCGTCGCCCAGCCGAGCGGCCTACTGCCTTTTGCCATCTTGCTGCTGGTGTTCTTCGCGGGGTTCAATGTGCTGGAGGCCAGCCTGCCGTCGCTGATCTCGCGGCTCGCGCCGGTCGACGCCAAGGGTGCTGCACTCGGCGTCTACAACACGACGCAGTCGCTCGGGCTGTTCTTCGGCGGCGTGCTCGGCGGCTGGGTGCAGCAGGTCTGGGGCAGGCCGGCGGTGTTCGTCGCCTGCGCGGTGCTGATGGCGCTCTGGCTGGTCGTCGCGTCGGGTCATCGGCGCTGGCCGCGTTCCGCGCGCGGTCCGGCTGCGGGCGCGGCGGCCTCGGCGAACGAACCGGCATGACACAATCGTCTCGACGCTTCCGGGAGTAACGCATGGCTTCGGTGAACAAGGTGATCCTCATCGGCAACCTCGGCCGCGATCCCGAATCGCGCTTCACGCCGTCGGGCAGCGCCGTGTGCAACGTGCGCATCGCGACCACGCGCAACTGGAAAGACAGGGCCTCGGGCGAGAAGCGCGAGGAAACCGAGTGGCACAGCGTCGTGTTCTACGACCGCCTGGCCGAGATCGCCAGCGAGTACCTGAAGAAGGGCCGTCCGGTCTACGTCGAGGGGCGCCTGAAGACGCGCAAGTGGCAGGACAAGGAAGGCCACGACCGGTACACCACCGAGGTCATCGCCGAGGCGATGCAACTGCTCGGCTCGCGCGACGGCGGCACCGCGCCGATCGACGACGGCGGTGGCTATGCCCGCGAGCGCGAGCGTGAGCGCGAACCTGACCCGGCGGCGGCGCGCGCGCCGGGTGCGGCGGGAACTGGCGCGAGCGCGGGCGCCGGCGCTTCGGCGACGCGCAAGCCGGCGCACGACTTCGACGACATGGACGACGACATCCCGTTCTGATCTCGCGTCAAGCCGCGGGGTCCGCGCCCCCTGCGGTCGACGAGCGGATCCGCCGCAGTTTCCCGCTGGTGCGATCGACCTGCGGCGCCCCGTCCTCCAGGTGCAGGCGCACCGGTTTCGCCACGCCCTGCT
>JACDJB010000301.1_pt1 | contig 58141 bp, 50 predicted proteins | sample 7454121 | NCBI WGS metagenome assembly JACDJB01 (sample SAMN14253290, study PRJNA609438) | sludge metagenome | isolation source: sludge after 25d culture with pyrite | collected 2018-12-20 | reverse complement strand
ACCTTGTCGCAGTTTCGGGGTTGAGCGTGACCTTGTCGCAGTTTCGGGGTTGAGGGTCACCTTGTCGCAGTTTCGGGGTTGAGGGTCACCTTGTCGCAGTTTCGGGTTGAGGGTCACCTTGTCGTGGATTCGGGGTTGAGCGTCTCGAGAAGGCCGGAACGCGGGCCGTGTTGCCTTTCATGAGGCCTTCCTGGGAGGCTCAGCCCGTGGACCTCTTCGAATACCAGGGCAAACAGTTCTTCGGCTCGTTCGACATTCCGGTGTCGGCGGGCGAGGCGGTCACCACCGTCGACGATGCCGTGGCGGCAGCCGAACGGCTGAACACCTACCCGGTGGTCGTTAAGGCACAGGTGCAGGTGGGCGGCCGTGGCAAGGCCGGCGGCATCAAGTTGGCCAACGACGCCGACGAGGTCCGCACCTATGCCTCCGACATCATCGGCATGGACATCAAGGGCCACACCGTCAACGTCGTGTGGATCGAGGTGGCCTCGGACATCGCCGAGGAGTACTACGCCAGCTTCACCCTCGACCGTGCAAAGAAGGCCCACCTGGGCATGCTCTCCGCCGAGGGCGGCGTCGAGATCGAAACGGTTGCCGAAGAGAACCCCGATGCCATCGCCAAGATCTGGATCGACCCGGTCGACGGCCTGGACGAGGCGACCATCCGGGACTGGGTGGCTGCCGCCAACCTCAACCCGGACGCCACCGAGGGCGCGGTCGACATCCTCGCCAAGTTGTACACCGCCTATGTCGACGGCGACGCCGACCTGGTGGAGATCAACCCGCTGATCCTCAAGCCCACCGGCGAGGTGCATGCACTCGACGCCAAAGTCACCCTTGACGGCAACGCCGACTTCCGCCACGAGTGGGATGCCTACGCCGCCACCCAGGAGCGCGACGAGCGCGAAGAGGCCGCCCACCAGGCCGGCCTGGAGTACGTCGGCCTCGAGGGGTCGGTGGGCATCATCGCCAACGGCGCAGGTCTGGCGATGAGCACGCTGGACGTCGTCAACCAGGCTGGCGGAAAACCCGCCAACTTTCTGGACGTCGGGGGCGGAGCCGATGCCGACAAGTTCGTCGCAGCGCTGACCATCCTCGACAACGACCCCCGGGTGAAGTCGATCTTCATCAACATCTTCGGCGGCATCACCCGCGGCGAGGAGGTGGCCAATGGCATCATCGAGGCAGCCGGCCGCATCGACCTCTCCCATCCGATGGTGATCCGCCTCGACGGCACCAACGCTGACGAGGGTCGCGAGCTGCTCAAGCCACACCTGAGCGACAAGTTGCAGATGGAACCCACCATGCTGTCCGCCGCCGCCAAGGCCGTCGAGCTCGCCGCCAGCGCCTGAGCTACTGGAGACCTGAACCCACCATGAGCATTTTCGTCGATTCCAACACCAAGGTCGTCTACCAGGGTCTGACCGGTTCAACCGGTCGGTACTACGGCCTGCTGAACCGTGACTACGGCACCAACGTCGTCGCCGGCACCAACCCCAAGAAGGCGGGCACCGACGTCGATGGCATCCCCATCTTCGCCACGGTGGCCGACGCCGTCGCTGCGACCGGCGCCGATACCTCGTGCATCTTCATCCCGGCCCCCGGCGTGAAGAACGCCGTGATGGAGGCCGCCGAGGGTGGCGTCAAGCTGATCATCGTCATCACCGAGGGCGTCCCCGCCCAGGACGAGGCGTGGTTCTACAACAAGCTGAAGCGCGACTACCCCGACGTGCGCCTGCTGGGCCCCAACTGCCCGGGCATCATCAGCCCCGGCCAGGCCAACATCGGCATCACCGCCGGTCACATCGCCAAGGCGCCGGTCGACGGCGAGATCTCGGTGGGCATCGTCAGCCGCTCCGGCACGCTCACCTATCAGGCGCTGTACGAGCTGCAGCAGCAGAACATCGGCGTCACCACCTGCGTGGGTATCGGTGGCGACCCCGTGCCCGGCACCAGCTTCATCGACTGCCTGGAGGCCTTCGAGGCCGACCCGCAGACCTCGGCCGTCATGATGATCGGCGAGATCGGTGGCTCCGCCGAGGAAGAAGCGGCCGAGTACATCGCCGAGCACATGACTAAGCCGGTGGCCGCCTATGTTGCCGGCCAGACCGCTCCCGCCGGAAAGAAGATGGGCCACGCAGGCGCCATCGTCTCCGGAGGCAAGGGCACCGCAGCCGCCAAGATGGAGGCTCTTGAGGCCGCTGGCGTCAAGGTGGGGGCCAACCCGACCGAATGCGGCGAGCTGATGGTCGAGATCGTGAAGAACCTCTAGCTCGCCGTGAGCGTCGGGTTTCATCGTGGGACCCGCCACGGCGGGAACGATCGAGTCACGGTGGGACCTGTGGCCGCCGAGCCGGAAGGCTCGCGCCCGAGCGCGGGTGCGCGCTGATGAGGCTGGGTGTGATGGTGTCGGGGTCGGGCACGCTGCTCGACGCGATGGTCGAATCCGGGCTTGAGGTTGCGGCCGTCCTCGTCGATCGTCACTGCCTTGCAGAGGGGGTGGCACTTCGCCACGGATTGCCGCTTCAGGTGATCGAGCGCACCGACTTCTCCGCCGACTTCGACCGTGAGGCGTTCACCCGTCGGGTCGTCGCCACCTGGGATGAGCTGGAGCTCGATCTGCTGGCAATGGCCGGCTGGGGGACGGTGCTCGCCGGCTCGGCGTTCGAGGCCCGCCCCGGCCACATCATCAACACCCACCCAGCCTTGCTGCCGTCATTCAAGGGCTGGCACGCGGTGCCCGCCGCACTCGACGCCGGCGTGAAGGTCACCGGCTGCACCGTGCACGTGGCCACCGTGGCGGTGGACGAGGGGCCGATCCTGGCCCAGGAGGCCGTGCGGGTGTTGCCCGACGACGACGAGGCCAGCCTGCACGAGCGCATCAAGGCGGTGGAGCGCCGGATCTATCCCCGGGTGCTCGCCGACATCCTGCGGCGCGGCTACGTGCTCGACCCGAGCGTCTGACCGCCGCCCCGGATGGGTGGGGTTCAGTTGTCTGCGTCGGCGGCGGCTTCATCGGCCGCCGCTTCGGGATTGACCGTCGGCGCCTCGGGCCCGAGGCCCCGCTCCTTGGCGATCCGCTGCAGTTCCTCGCTGAGAAAGGCCCCTGCCAGCGGCGAGCTGTCCGGCGTGAAGTGCCCCCCGTCCGGCCGAAGCCGAACGCCGTCGATCTCCTCGGTGCAGTCGGTGCCATCGCAGATCCACCCCGCCAGGTCGATCAACTCGGCGTCCTCGCTGCGCGAGGCGACGAGTTCGGCGATGATCTCGTTGAGGGCGACCTCGCGCCGCCGAGTGTCGTCGAGGTTCTTCTCGATTGAGGCGGCGTTGGTCGACTCGACGTTGGGGATCACGGTGGTGAGAACGACGAGCGAGCCGTCCTGAGAGAGGGCATCGATCATCTGGCCGTAGTACTTCTCGATCCGCTGGCGCATTTCGTCGGAATCGAAGGGAATGTTGCGTCCGTCGACCTCCCGATCCAAAATCATCCACTGGCTCACCGGCACGAGCACGATGTCGGGAGCGAACTCCTCGACGTAGGTCGGCCAGCGTTGGGCCCAGTCGGGGCACTCGGTGGTCACCGTGCCCGGCAGTCCTTGGCGTCGACCGGGTGCGGGGTCGGGGAAACAGCTGAACTCGGCCTTGTTCCACAGCAGAAAGGGGGTGCTGCGAGCGTCGGTCGCGCCGAAGAAGTTGGAACCGATCGACCAGGCGACCGAGTCGCCGAACAGCAGGACCCTCAGCTGGTCGCCCATCGCCTCCTGGGTGAGGTGGCGCCTGACCGAGCGCCGGGCGACGCCGGCCAGCGCGCCGCCGAAGGCCTCGGGGTTGGGGCTGATCAGGTTGAACTCACCCTCGGCGGGGTTCAGCCGGGCCGTGTCGACGCACTGCACCTGCCCACACCACAGGCTCCCGAGTTGGACGTGCTCGACGTCGCCGCCGCTGCGGGTGGCCACCTGCTGGGCGGCCTCCCGGCTGCGCTCGACGGCGAACGCGTCGAAGGAGGTGGGGTCGTTGATCGGGGGCGCGGTCAGCAGCACGACGGTGCGGCCGCCCTCGGCGGTCGGCCCGGCACCCAACTGGCGCACCAGGCGTTCCATGCTCTCGGTGTAGGCCCGCTCGTTCTTGGCAGAGTCGAAAACATCGATTGGGGTGTTGGTGTCGTCGAAGGGTTCCCAGTTGCGGACGCCGACGACGACCACGTCGGGATCGTTCTGCCTGACGAGCGCCTCCCAGCGGTCCCGCCAGCCCTCGCACAGCGTGGCGGCATCGTCGCACCCGCTGCCAGCGAGGGTGACCTCCTGCTGCTCGGGGCCGTCACCGTCAGCGTCGCCCCAGTCGGCGGGCAACGACCGTGCCAGCTCGTCGCCCAACACCAGCGTGCTCAGCTGGGCGGGGGGCTCGACCGACTTGACGGCCTCGACGGGCGGGGCGGCGGCCTCCTGATCGCTGGCGTAGGCCTCCTCGAGGGTCTGCTCGGCGCCGGTCGTGCCGGCGATCAGGGCGATGGCGATAAGGACAGGGGTCACCGCGATGCCGACGAGTTCGAGCCTGACCGGCATGCGCCGTTCCCGGATGGGGACCTCGATCAGCAGCAGGCTGAGCATTGCCGCACCGACCGAGAGACCGAAGCGGAGGACGTTCAAGGCCGGCAGGCTGAGGCCGGTGCGCTGCGGGGTGAGCGCCAAGATGATCGGCCAGTGCCACAGGTACAGCCCGTAGGAGATGCGCCCAAAGAACCGAAAGGGGCGCAGGGAGAGCGCCCGGTCGAGGGAGGATCGCTGGCCGGCCATGGCGGCCACGATCACCGTGGCGCTCAGCACGGCGATGACGAGGAAGCCGCCTTGATAGAGCAGCGCCGGGGGCACGTCGGCCATAGCGGCGACGAGGAACACCGCTGCGGCGCCCCATCCGACCGGCACCAGCCACTTGGGTGGTGACGAAAGGAGGCGCTTGCCCAGCCCGTCGTAGAGGGCGGCGAGCGCCACGCCGATCAGCAAACCCTGCACCCGGGTGTCGGTGCGGAAGTACAGGCTGAAGTTGTCGGGTGTGTACAGCAAGGCCATCAGGCCGGCCGATGCGGCTGCGCCGACCGCACCGACCAGCCAGAGCGGCACGTCGTAGCGTTGCCCACGGGTGAGCGCCCCGGACGCCCTGGATCTCCAGCTGAACAAGGCGACCGTGATCACCGGCCACACCAGGTAGAACTGCTCCTCGATCGCCAGCGACCAGTAGTGCTCGAGTGGGCTCTTGGCGGCGAACTGGTCGAAGTAGCTGGTCGTGTCGAAGGCCCGGGCCCAGTTGGTGACGTAGAACAGCGAGGCCAGGCCCTGGCTGCGGATGTCGTCGAGCTGTTCGGATTCGGCGAAGAGCACGGCGAATCCGGCCACGGCGAACAGGACCAGCAGCATCGCCGGCAACAGGCGTCGGGCCCGCCGGATCCAGAACTGCTTCAGATCGATGCGCCCGTGCGTCGTCCACTCCTGCACGAGCAGCGTGGTGATGAGGAATCCGGAGAGCACGAAGAAGATGTCGACCCCGAGATAGCCACCCTTCATCCAAGGGAGGTCGAGGTGGAACAGCACGACGATGAGCACGGCGATGCCGCGGATCCCGTCGAGACAGTTGCGGTGGCGAAGCCTGGGTGGTGCGTCGGGGTCGGGAGGCGGGGCCGACGATGGTGGCGCTTCCCCCGATGGTGCTGGCAGGTCGTCGCAGGTCGGTGCCTCGGGAGCGCCAGAGGGGTGTGGGACCGCCGTGTGTGACGTGGCCGGGTTCGGGGGCGCGCAACCACGGTCGTGCCGAGCGGGGACATCGTTCGCTGATGCGGGCGGTGAGGTCATGGCCAGTTTTGGCGCGCCTCATCGGACTGCGCGCCGCCAGCACGCTAGTGGGCGGTGGGTTGACAGCGGGATCGGTGGGATCCCGCTGTCAACCCACCAACTCAGGGCGCCAGCACGGCGATCATCCACAACAATCCCAGGATCGCGGCTGCAGCCAGCGACGCAATCCTGACCGTTGAGGCTATTCCATCGGTAACCCGGTTCATGATGCTCCCTCCCTCAGCCCGATGGGCGCCGTCGCCGGCCGGTGGGGAGCTGGAGTGCGAGTTCCAGCGGCCAGCGACGGCACCCTGCGGGTCGTGTCCTGCATGGGCAGTCGAGACGTCGCTGGCTCGACTGGGGTTCAGTATCGGGTTGGTTTGAAGGGGAGTCAAGTGCATTTCGTCCGAAGGGGATCGATTGTCTGAAGTGATTTCTCCTGACCGGCCGTTCCGGGCCCTAGGCGGAGGACCGTTCCGTGCGTAGGGTGCTGGTTGCACGTGCGATGAGAAGTCTCATTCCTCGTGTTCTGCACACTGCGACGGTTCCCGGGGTGCGAGCCCGGGGACCGTCGCGTTGCCGGCCGAAGAGACGGGTTGAGGTGTTCGTACCCCCACCCTCAATCGCCACCGCTGGGTGGCTGCTGCTGGGGCCGGTAGGGTCGAACCAAGCGTCGGCGCCAGCTCTGGAGCGTCGTCCCGACCCCTCGGAGTGAACATGGCGGATCGTCGCCGAGCCCTGCTGTCCGTGTACGACAAGACCGGTGTGGTTGAGCTGGCTCGTGCGCTCAGCGACGCCGGATGGGACCTGTTGTCGTCCGGCGGTACCGCGGCGGCGCTGGCCGAGGCCGGCGTCGAGGTGCAGCCGCTGGCCGAGCTGACCGGATTCGGTGAGATGCTCTCCCATCGGGTGGTCACGCTGCACCCGGCGGTGCACGGCGCCCTGCTCGCCGACCGCGATGACCCATCGCACCTGGCCGACCTGGATGCCCACGGCATCGACCCGATCGATCTGGTCGTGGTCAACCTGTACCCGTTCGACAGCGACCCGAGCATCGAGTTGATCGACATCGGCGGCCCGACGATGGTGCGGGCTGCCGCAAAGAACCATGCTCACGTCGGCGTGGTCGTCGACCCGTCCGATTACGCAACGGTGGCCGAGGAGGTCGGTCGGGGCGGCGGGTTGTCCCAGGACACCCGGCGAAGCCTGGCCGTGCGGGCCTTCGAGGTCATCGCCGACTATGACCGCCAGATCGCCGACTGGATGGTCGACGGATTGCCGAGCGAGACCGAGGGCGCACCGGCCACAACCGTTGATGCGGGGCCCGACGTGCTTCCGACACGGCTGACGCTCGATGCCACCCGAGCCGAGGTGCTGCGCTACGGCGAGAATCCCCACCAGGTGGGCGCCCGGTACCGCACCGGCGACGGCGGGTGCTGGGATCGAGCCCAACAGCATCAGGGCAAGGCGATGTCCTATCTCAACGTCTACGACGCCGATGCCGCCTGGCGCCTGGTGTGGAGCCTGGGCGACCGGCCTGCCGCCGTGGTGATCAAGCACGCCAACCCCTGCGGTGCTGCGGTGGCCGATGATCTGGTGACCGCCTACCGGCGGGCCCACGAGGGGGACCCCACCTCGGCCTTTGGCGGAATCGTTGCGGTCAACGGCGAGTTCACCGCCGAGCTGGCCGAGCAACTGTCGCCGGTGTTCACCGAGGTGCTGATCGCCCCGTCCTATTCCCCGGAGGCGATCGAGCTGCTCGCCCGCAAGAAGAACCTTCGCGTGATCGAGGCCGAGCGCCCGACCGAGCCAGAGCTGTCGGTGCGTACCATCGCCGGCGGGCTGCTGGTGCAGACGTCCGACCCCGGCGGCTTCGACCGGGATGAAACCACGGTGGTAACCGAGCGTCAGCCTGAGCCGTCCGAGTGGGTCGACCTCGAGCTGGCCTGGAAGCTGGCGGCCCGCGTGACGTCCAACTGCATCGTGTTGGTGAAGGACACGATGGCGGTGGGGATCGGGGCAGGACAACAAAACCGTCGCGACGCCGGCCGGATTGCCGCCGAGAAGGCCGCCGGGCGGGCGGTCGGCGGCGCCTGCGCCTCCGACGCGTTCTTCCCGTTCCGCGACGGGCTGGACGCCGCCGCCGAGGCAGGCGCAACCTGCGTGGTTCAGCCGGGCGGGTCGGTGCGCGACGACGAGGTGATCGCGGCGGCCAACGAGGCCAACATGGCGATGGTCTTCACCGGGGTCCGTCACTTTCGCCACTGAGCCGAGCCCGGGGCAACGGTTAGCGTTGCCCCATGGCCGCAATCACGTTGGATGGACAAGCGCTCGCCGACCGCATTAAGTCGGAGCTGGCCCAGCGCGTGGCCGACCTTGCCCGACCCGGCGTCCTGTCGCCCACGGGACGGCCTCCTGGGTTGGGGACGGTCCTCGTCGGTGATGACGGCCCCAGCGCCCGCTACGTGGCGGGGAAACACCAGGACTGTGCCGACATCGCCATGACGTCGGTTCACCGGCCCCTCCCGGCCGATGCCACGCAGGCGCAGCTGGAGGCGACGATCGCCGAGATGAACGCCGACGAACGGGTCGATGCCTTCATCGTCCAGTACCCCGTCCCCGCCGGGCTCAACTTCGAAGCGGCGATGCTGGCGATGGATCCGTCAAAGGATGCCGACGGTCTGCATCCGGTGAACCTGGGCAAGTTGGTGATGGGCGAGCGGGCGCCGCTGCCGTGCACCCCCCATGGCATCCTCAAGCTGTTGGCCGCCTACGGGGTCGAGCTGGCCGGTCGACACATGGTGATCGTCGGTCGCGGCCTGACGATCGGCAGGCCGTTGGCGCTGCTCGCAGCGTTGAAGCGCCCGGACGCCAACGCCGCTGTCACCGTCGTCCATACCGGGGTCGGCGATCTGGCCTCCTACACACGCCAGGCCGACGTGATCGTTGCCGCCGCCGGCGCCCCGGGCGTGATTACCGCCGACATGGTGCGCCCGGGAGCGGCCGTGGTGGCGGCAGGGGTGACGATGGACGGCCGCAGGGTGGTCTCCGACGTCGCCGACGAGGTCGCTGAGGTTGCCGGTTGGCTGTCGCCGCGTCTGGGAGGCGTGGGGCCGATGACCAGGGCGATGCTGCTGGCCAACACGGTCGAGGCCGCAGCGATGAGGGCCGGGTCGGCCTGAGCCGCCGGGGACCGGCCGGATTGACGTGGGGGTGAAGTACCCTTTGACGATGGCCTCAGGCAGTTCTTCCGTAACGAGTGCGTCGGGCTCCGACGCCGTGCCCCGGGCGATCCCGGCACGGCCCAAGCGTGCCGATCCCATGCACCGGGACGCACGCATCGACGACCTGCTCGCCGAAGGCCCGACCCTGTCACTCGAGTTTTTCCCTCCAAAGACCGATCGCGGTGTCGCCAACCTGCTCGAAACGATCGATGCCCTCGAGGATCTCGACCCCGACTTCGTGTCGGTCACCTACGGCGCCGGCGGGTCGACCAGAGACCGCACCCGCGACCTGGTGGTCACCGCCAACCGCGATCGGAACTTCCCCGTCATGGCCCACCTCACCTGCGTGGGGCACACCCGGGCCGAGCTCAGAGAGCTGCTCGAGGACTACGCCGCCAGCGGAGTGCGCAACATCTTGGCCCTCGCGGGAGATCCGCCGGCCGACGGCAGCCCGGCCGAGGGCGATTTTCAGTACGCCACCGAGCTGATCGAGCTGATCCGAGAGGTGGGCGACTTCTCGGTGGGCGTGGCCGCCCACCCGGAGACGCACCCGCGGTCGCCGGACCGTGCCAGTGACCGCGAGCACCTGGCCGCCAAGCTCGAGGTCGCCGACTTCGCCATTACCCAGTTCTTCTTCAGCGCCTCAGACTACTTCGACATGGTCGACGAGCTCGATGCTCTGGGCGTGAGCACGCCGATCGTTCCCGGGGTGATCCCGGTGACCAACCCGGCCTCGGTCGCCCGCTTCGCAGACATGGCCAATGCGGCGCGCCCGGCCGAACTCTGGGCCCGGTACGAGGCGGTCGCAGAAGACCCTGAGGCCCTGATGGCCACCGCAATCGAGGCCGCTGCGTCGCTGGCGACCGAGCTGCTCGAGGGTGGCGCCCCGGGCGTGCACCTTTATGCGCTCAACCGCGCCGAGGCCCCGCTGGGCGTCGGCGCCCGTCTCGGTTGGCGGGTGAGACAGCGCCTGGACGTCTCGTGATCCGCGGGGCGGTCCGTCGATGAGCGGCGACCCCATGCCCGATCGCAACCTCGACCTCCGGGACAAGCTGGCCTGGATGGTGGAGACCCAGGGCTACGCGGTCGAGCCGGTGAAGCCGATCAACGAGCCCGGCGTCGCCCACCCCGGATACACCTTCACCGTCGGCTTCGAGGCCACCTGGGGTCACCCGGAGGTCGTCATCTGGGGCCTGGCACCCTCGGCGGCGCGCGGGCTGCTCGACCTGGTGGCAGCCCAGGTGGCGGCAGGCATCGAGCTGCCGGTGGGAGCGGTCTTCGTTGGCCTGTTGGAGAACGACCTGCGCTCGGCCCTGCTCGCCGTCGACGTCGAACTCGGCGACGAGCGCTTTCCCGGCGCAGCGGTTTTTTATTCCGAACGGCCCTTCCGCATGCTGCAGTTCGTCTGGCCCGATCGGGCTGGGATGCTGCCGTGGGAAGAGGGCTACGACGAGCGCTTGCGCCTGGCCCACCCGGTGATCGGGCACTGGTGAGTGCCGGGCTGGGGTCGTGGGGTGCAGCGCCCCTGGGCATGGGGCCACTGGTTGACGGAATGACGCGAGGCGCTGGAGTGGCCGCCCGTTGGCTGACCCAACCCGCTCGCGGTGCGGTCGAGAGCCAGCTGCGTCAGGCCTTCGATTCCAACCGGTTTCCACTGGAGCGTTACGACCATCCACCAGGTGACCCCGGCTGGTTCGGTCCGGACAGCGTCACCTGGTGGGCTCACGCCGACCTGTCGATGGTGGTGGGCGGTTTTGGCTCGCTGATGTTGCAGGCGCTGCACCCGTTGGCGATGGCCGGGGTGGCGGAGCACTCCGACTTCAAGGAGCGTCCGTTCGAGCGGCTGTCGCGCACCGCCAGCTTTGTGGTCGCCACCACCTACGGCGACAGCGAGACCGCCGAGAAGCTGTGTCGCGTCGTTCGCCGTACCCATCGGCACATCACCGGCGTGGCGCCCGACGGGCGCCCCTACGACGCCAACGATCCGGCCCTGCTGCGCTGGGTGCACGTTGCGGAGGTGTCGATGTTCGTCGCTGCCAACGCCCACTTCGGGCGCCGGGTGATGACCGCAGCCGAGGTCGATTGTTACTACGACGAGATGGCGGTGGTCGCCGAGGCGCTCGGTGCCACCCGGGTGCCCCGTAGCGCCGCCGAGGTGGCCAGCTACTTCGTCGAGGTGCAACCCGAGCTGCGAGCCGGTGAGCAGGCCGAGGACACACTTCGGTTCCTGGCCAGTCCTCCCGAGGGCGACCGCTTGGCCCGCAGCGTGTCTGGCATGTTCAGCGCCGCAGCGTGGGGGTTGCTCCCCGCTTGGGGCTACGGGTTGTATCGCCGTCCGGGACCGGGCCCGGTCGAGCGCGCCACCGTTGCCGCGTCCACCCGGGCCATCCTCGCTGCGCTGGCGGCGGTCACCGGCGAGAACCCGGTGGTCCAGCAGGCGGCCGCACGGGCCCGAGCCACCCCGGCATCACACCAACTGTCCTCCACGTAGTGGCCACGGGCTCGGGGCCCGATGCGGCAGAGCTGCCAGCGTGCTGGGCCAATCGGCGCCACGCCCGGTAACGTGACCGGTCCAGTCGATGAGTGCGGGGCGCCGCGCCCCGCCGATCAAGGGGGCACTATGAAGCGCTACGAGCAGTTCTACATTGGGGGCGAGTGGGTCACGCCTGCGGGCACGGCGACCGAGGACGTTGTCAACCCGGCCACCGAAGAGATCATCGGCAGCGTTCCGATGGGTACCCCCGAGGACGTCGACCGCGCCGTGGCGGCAGCCCGTCAGGCATTTCCGTCGTGGTCGACCACGTCGGTCGACGTGCGGGCCAAGTACCTGCGCGACATCGGCGCCGCCCTCACCGCCCGCTACGACGAGCTGGTCGACACGATCTCGGCCGAGGTGGGCTCGCCCAAGGCGTTTGCCCAGATGGTGCAGGCCGGCCTGGCCGTCGGCGATTGGAACACCTACGCCGATCAGATCGAGGCCTTCGAGTGGGAGAAGGAGCTGGGCAACTCCCTCGTGGTGCGCGAGCCGATCGGTGTCGTCGCCGCCATCACCCCCTGGAACTACCCGCTGTATCTGATCGTCTGCAAGGTGGCCCCGGCCCTCGCCGCCGGGTGCACCGTCGTGCTCAAGCCATCCGAAGTGACGCCCTTCAACGCCTTCCTGCTCACCGAGGTGCTCGACGAGGTGGGCCTGCCCGCCGGCGTGTTCAACCTGGTGACCGGCACCGGCCCCGAGGTGGGCGGTGCCATGACAGCTCACCCCGACGTCGACATGGTCAGCTTCACCGGCTCGGGTCGGGCGGGTAAGGAGGTGTCCAAGTCGGCCGCCGACACGGTGAAGCGGGTCGAGCTCGAGTTGGGCGGCAAGTCGGCCAACATCGTGCTCGATGACGCCGACCCGGCCACCGTGGCCTTCGGTTCGGTGTTCGCCTGCATGCTCAACTCCGGTCAGACCTGCTCGGCACTGACCCGCCTGCTCGTGCCCGCCGACATGCACGACGAGATCGTCGACGCCGTCGTGGCGGAGGTGGCCCAGGCCAAGCTGGTCGACCCGACCGCCGACGAGCCCGACCTGTTCCACGCCTTCGGTCCGCTGGTGTCGGCCGCGCAGCGCGACAGGGTGCGCGACTACATCCAGAAGGGCATCGACGAGGGCGCCGACCTGGTGATCGGAGGCCCGGAGCAGCCCGAGGACCAGCCGCGCGGCTTCTACGTGAAGCCGACCGTGTTTGCCAACGTCGACCCCGACTCCACCATCGCCCAGGAGGAGATCTTTGGGCCGGTGCTGGCGGTGATTCCCTACACGGACGAGGACGATGCGATCCGCATCGCCAACAACACGATCTACGGCCTGGCCGGCGGCGTGCAGTCCGCCGACGTCGAGCGGGCTAAGTCGGTGGCCCGACGCATGCGCACCGGGCAGGTGGACATTAACGGTGGCGGCTTCAACGCAGCGGCCCCCTTTGGCGGTTATGGCCAGTCCGGCAACGGTCGCGAGCGGGGTGAGTGGGGCATCGACGGGTATCTCGAGACCAAGTCGATCCAGCTGTGACCCAGCGGTTGCCGCGGTGAGCGGAGGGTCGCCGGCCCCTCTCTCGCCAGATATGGGGCCGGCGGCCGATTCACCGCCCGAGGGCGCCGGCCTGGCGCGGTCGGGGCTGCGGTTGGTCGGCCGATTCGCCCGGATGGAACCGTGGCCGTTTGCGCTGGCCCTGTTCGGCGGCACCGCCTGGGCCGCCACCGTCGTGGGGTCAACCATCGTGATCGGCCAGGTGAACGACAAGGCGATCGTGCCGGTGCTGGCGGGGGAGAAAGGCCGCGGGGTGGCGCTGTGGGCGGCGCTGGCACTCCTGGCGGTCGGGGTGCTGCGCGGCGGCTCGGTGGTGCTGCGCCGCTGGTACGGCTCGGTGACCGAGGCACGGGTGCAGGCAGAGCTGCGGCGCCAGGTGGCCGACCGCGTGCTGGCCATGCCGCTGTCCGAGCATCGCAAACGTCCGACCGGCCAGCTGTTGGCGCTGGCCGACAGCGACGTCACCTTCTCTACTTGGGCGCTCATGCCGGTGCCACTCACGTTCGGGCTGGTGGCGCTGCTCGTGTTCTCGGTGATCAGCCTGTTGGTCGCCGACTGGACCTTTGCGCTGATCGCAGCGGTGCTGTTTCCCCTGTTGGTGTTGGTGAGCCGCTGGTTTTCGGCTCGCATGGTCGACCCGGCCACGCGATCCCAGGAGCAGGTGGCCCGGGTGTCGGGTATTGCCCACGAGAGCTTCGAGGGCGCCATGGTCGTCAAAACGCTGGGTCGAGAGGTTGCCGAATCGGGGCGCTTCGACGACGCCGCCGGTGCATTGCGCACCCAGCGGCTGCGGTTGGCCGCGCTGTCGTCGTCGTACCACCCGCTCGTCGATGCCCTGCCGCTGTTGGGCATGGTGGCGCTGATCGTCGTCGGCGGGTACCGCGTGCAGGCGGGCGCCGTCACCACGGGCGACGTGCTCGCTGCGGTCACCCTGTTCGGGTGGCTCAACTTTCCGGTGCGGGTGGCTGGGTTTTTGTTCGAGTCGATGCCGCGTTCGCTGGTGTCGATGGGGCGGATCGAGTCGCTTCTCGCCGTCGAGGATGGTGCCGATGCCGCCGCCGGCACCTGGGCTGGCGCTTACCCGCCGGAGTCGCTGCCCGGCTCACACCCCGACCGGCGGGTCGACCGGTTGCCCGCCGGGGCGCCGTCGGTCCGCTTCGAGGGCGTGAGCTTCGGCTTCGAGCCGGGACCCGACGTGCTCACCGACGTCGACCTCGAGGTCGCCTCCGGGGAGGTCGTCGCGCTGGTCGGAGCGACCGGAGCGGGCAAGTCCACGCTGTGCGAGCTGTTGGTGCGCCTCGACGAGCCGACCGCCGGGCGCATCGTTCTCGGCGGTGTCCCGCTGGACGACCTCACGCCCTCCGAGCTCCGCTCGACGGTGGCGCTGGTGTTTCAGGAGAGCTTCCTGTTTGCCACGTCGCTGCGCGACAACGTGGTGCTGGGGCGCGACCTGGACGATCGCGAGGTGCTCGACGTACTCGAGCGGGCTCGCGCGCGCCGCTTCGTCGAAGAGTTGCCCGATGGCCTCGAAACGATGATGGGGGAGCGGGGCGTCACCCTGAGCGGTGGGCAACGCCAGCGTGTCGCCCTCGCCAGGGCCTTGGTGCGCCGACCCCGGGTGCTGGTGCTCGACGATGCAACCTCGGCGGTGGATCCGGTGGTCGAGGCCGAGATCCTGGGTGGTCTCCGAGGTGGCGGCCATCGGGCCGACGCCGGCGTTATGACGGTGCTGGTCGTTGCGCACCGCCTATCGACGATCGCCTTGGCCGATCGCGTCGCCTTCATGGAGGCCGGCCGTATCGTGGCGGTCGGAACCCACACCCAGTTGCTCGATCACCCGGGCTATGAGGCGCTCGTCACCGCGTACGAGCGCGACGAGGTCGCGGTCGCCCCGGCAGGGGAGCTCCGATGAGTGATGCGGTCGCCCAGCTGGACGTCGACCCGTTCTCGGACGACCTTGTCGAGCGGCCGGGCGCGATGGCCCTACTGCGCGCTGGCGTGGCGGCGACGCCGGAGCTGCGGGCCGGTTTGGGCACGGCGATCGCCCTCTCGGTCGCCAACGCAGCTTGGCGACTGGTCGTGCCGATCGCCCTTCAGCAGGTGCTCGACCATGGCCTCAGCGGGTCGGGCGGCGTCGACATTCCGTTCGTGTTGTGGGCGAGTGCGGCTGCGGCCGTGGTCGTGGTCGTACTGACCGTCGTCGTGCAGCGTTTGACCATGGCCATGGCCCGAGTGGCTGAAGACGTGCTCTATGCACTGCGCACACGGACGTTTGCCCACGTGCACCGGCTGTCGATCGCCGCCCACGGCGAGTCGAAGACCGGCGTGCTGGTCAGCCGGGTCACCTCCGACATCGAAACCCTCGCCCAGTTCGCCACCTGGGGGGCGGTCAACTGGACCGTGTCGTCAGGCGTGCTCGTCGTCTCGCTGATCACGATGTTCATCTACTCGTGGCAGCTGGGCGTGCTGACGGTTGTCGTGCTCGCCCCAGTGGTGCCGATCATGATCGTCGTGCAGCGGCGCCAGCTCATCGCCTACGACACGTTGCGCAACCGGGTCGGTGACACGCTCGGGCGCATCGCCGAGACCGTGTCCGGCGTGCGCGTCATCCGGGCCTATCACCACTCCGAGAACGCCCGCGGCGACCTGCATGGTGCCATCGGCGAGCAACTGGCCGCGCAGCTGCGCGCCCGCTTCTTCTTCTCGATCATGTTCCCGATGTCGGACCTCTTCGGTGGGCTGCTGCTGGCGGTCATCGCCGGTGCGGGGTTGTACTTCGCCGGGTCGTGGGGCCTCACCGCCGGTGTGATCGTCGCCTGCCTGCTGCTGGCCAACCAGCTGGCCCAGCCGATCGCCGAGATCGGCGAGGTGCTCGACCAGACCCAGACAGCGCTGGCCGGTTGGGGCAAGATCCTCGGCCTGTTGGACCAGCCGATCGACGTCATCGAGCCCACCGCCGGGTTGGCGCTGCCCGAGGGCGCCCTCGGAGTCGCTGTGAACAACGTGACCTTTTCGTACCTGCCGGGCCAGCCGGTGCTGCACGACGTCTCGCTCGAGATTCCGGCCGGAACGACCGTAGCGATCGTCGGCGAGACCGGCTCGGGCAAGACCACCCTGTCCAAGTTGTTGTGTCGGCTGGCCGACCCGCAACTCGGTGGAGTGTTCCTCGGCGGTATCGACCTGCGCGACGTCGATCCCGCATCCCGGCACCGGGCGATCCGGCTCGTTCCCCAGGACGGGTTTCTCTTCGACGACACCGTGGCCGCCAACGTGGCGCTGGGGCGTCCCGGTGCCACCCGATCCGACGTCGAGGCGGCGTTCGCCGCCCTTGGCCTGACCGAGTGGGTGGCCCAGCTGCCCGACGGCGCCGAGACCGCCGTGGGCGAGCGCGGCGGTGCGCTGTCGGTGGGTGAACGCCAACTGGTCGCCTTGGCGCGGGCCCAGTTGGCCGATCCTGGGTTGTTGTTGTTGGACGAGGCGACCTCCATCGTCGACCCGGAAACCGAGCGGGTACTGGGCCGGGCGCTGGCCAGCCTGTCCAAAGGTCGGACGACGATCTCGGTGGCCCATCGCCTGTCGACCGCCGAGGCGGCCGAGCTGGTGGTCGTCTTCGACGCCGGCAGGATCGTCGAACTGGGAGCCCACGCCGAGCTGGCCGTCGCCGGCGGCGTCTATGAGCGCCTCTACGACAGCTGGGTCGGCAACACCCGATCGGGTACTGCGTAGCGCCTTCGGCCCTGACCCCTGTGCCGGTTCGGCTGGTCCTCGCTTCGCTGCGTCGCCGGGCCGGCGGCGCTTGAGGTGACTCGCTGCGCTCGCAACCTCGCCGCCGTCCGGTACAAAGGAGCGCCTTCGGCGTCGGCCGCTGCCTCGCCGTTCGGGTGGCGCCGGGTAGCGCCGGTAGGCTCGGCCGTCCATCCAAACGAAGCGACAAGCAGGAGCCTCACCGTGTCGACCAACGCCCCAGTTCGAGTAGCAGTCACCGGCGCGGCCGGGCAGATCGGGTACTCGTTGCTCTTCCGGATCGCATCCGGGGCCATGCTGGGCCCCGACCAGCCGGTGGCGTTGAACATGTTGGAGATCACCCCGGCCCTCGGCGCGCTCGAGGGCGTGGCGATGGAGCTGGATGACTGTGCCTTTCCGCTGCTGAGCGAGATGGTCCGCACCGATGACGCCGACGTGGCCTTCGGCGATGCCGACGTCGCGCTGCTCGTCGGCGCCATGCCCCGCAAAGCGGGCATGGAGCGCGGCGACCTGCTGGCGGCCAACGGCGGCATCTTCGGCCCGCAGGGCCAGGCGATCGGGCGTTCGGCCAAGGCCGACATCAAGGTGCTCGTCGTCGGCAACCCGGCCAACACGAACGCCCTGATCGCCCAGTCGGCCGCCGTCGGCATGGATCCCCGCCGCTTCACGGCGATGACCCGCCTCGATCACAACCGGGCGATGGCCCAGCTGTCGGCCAAAACCTCAACGCCGGTCACCGATATCGCCAAGCTGACGATCTGGGGCAACCACTCGAGCACCCAGTACCCCGACTTGAGCAACGCCACGGTTGGCGGCAAGTCCGCCCTTGAGACGATCGGCGATCAGGCATGGGTGGCCAACGAGTTCATCCCGACCGTCGCCAAGCGCGGCGCGGCGATCATCGATGCACGCGGCGCTTCCTCGGCCGCCTCGGCCGCCAGCGCGGCGATCGATCACATCCGCACCTGGACGATGGGCACCGATGACGGCAACTGGACCTCGATGGCCGTGCCCTCTGACGGCAGCTACGGAGTGGACGAGGGGCTGATCTCCTCGTTCCCGGTCACCTGCGCCGACGGCGACTACTCGATCGTTCAGGGTCTGGAGATCGACGACTTCTCCCGTGAGCGCATTGACGCTTCGGTCGCCGAGCTTCGTGAGGAGCGCGACGCCGTCGCCGAACTCGGTCTGCTCTAGAACATCGCCCGAGCGGCAGGTCGACGTGCGGCCCCCGGCACGTTGTACCCCACGGTCTGCGGTTTGCTTGGGCCGGCGCCGGGTACCCTGCCCCTATGACCGACGATCTGCCCTCCGACGAGCAGCTGTTGGCGCTGCTCGAGGCTGCCGATGTCCAGAGCCACCTGGCCGCCGGGGCATCGGACACCGACGGGTTGGCCGTCCAATACCGCATTGAACCCGGCGACCGACAGTGGTGGTGGAGCACCCGCAAGGGCTCGCCATCCACCGGCATCGGCCGGCTCGACGATCCCGATGTGGTCGTCACCTGCGACCCGGCGACGGCGCGAGGACTGCTCGATGGCACGCTGGAGGTGTCGCGTGCATTTCTGCTCGGCAGGCTGCGGGTCGACGGCGAGCTGGGCTTGGCGCTTCCCCAGGCGGCTGCGCACCGACCGGCGGCCACGCCTCCAGGGCGGCGAGGCTGAGCACGGTGAGCGCCCGGAAGCTCCAGCGCCGGTCCATCGTTCCCGGGTGCGTCCGTGCCTGAGCTTCCCGAGCTGGAGGCCCACGCCGGGAGATTGCGCGACGGTTGGGCGGGGCACACGCTGAGCGGGTTCCGGCCGTTCAGCTTCGCCGTGATGAAGACGGTGATACCCGATCCCAACGAGGGGGTCGGCCGTCCGCTGAGCACGGTGGGGCGGCGCGGAAAGTATCTGATCGCCAACTTCGACGGCGTGGTGTTCGTCGTCCACCTGATGCAGGGAGGGCGGTTGCGGGCGACGGCGCCGGCCAGCGGCCCCAAGGCGCCCCGGGGCGCGCTGGCCCGGTGGGGCTTCGACGGGGCGGACGACTGGACCTTGACCGAGGCCGGCAAGGAACGCCGGGTGGGGGTGTGGGTGTTCGACCGCCGCAACGGGCCCTCGACCGCCGAGGCGGAGCTGTTCGCCGACCTGGGGCCCGACGCCGACACGTTGGACGCCCGCGGGCTGGGCGAGCGCCTGCGAAGCCGGTCCGGTCGGCTGCACAACGTGCTCCGCGACCAACGGGTGGTGGCGGGCCTCGGCCGACGGCTGGCGAACGACCTGTGCCACGTTGCCCGGCTGTCGCCGTTTGCCCCCACCGGCAGGCTGACCGACGACGAGGTGAAGCGGGTGCACCTCGCGCTCGGCGACCTGCTCCAGCGCGATCTCGCCTTCGAGGTCACCCAAGCGGAGCTGGTCAACACGGCGAAGCGGCCCACCAACGTGCACCGTCGCGCCGGTGAGCCGTGCCCGACGTGCGGGGAGCCGATCCGCGAGGTCGCCTACCGGTCCTATGTGGTCAACTACTGCCCGACCTGCCAAACCGATGGCAGGATCCTGGCCGACAACACGACCAGCAAGTTCTTGAAGTAGGCGATCTTTCACCAAACGACTGCGCCCGATGCGGGTGCGGCACCGACGTCCGAGGGGGACACTATGGCAGCGGTCGACGCCACCGACGAGGCCCGACACGTTCACAGCGACGAAGAACTGTGGAACGAGTCGTATTACTACGACTTCTTTGCTCCGGACGGCAGCTTGGGCGGCTACCTGCGCATCGGTTTCATCCCCAACCTGAACCGAGTTTGGTACTGGGCGTGCGCGGTGGGCCCCGATCGGCAGCTGGTCACCGTCGTCGACAACGAGGTGCCGCTTCCCACCGATCCGCGGTCACTCGAGCTGCGCACCGATGCGCTGTGGGCCGACCACACGGTCGAGGATCCGTTGGTTCACGCCACATGCAACCTGGAGGCGTTTGGTTTGCGGGTGGATGATCCGGCGGAGATGTACCGCCCCGAACCCAGGGGCGAGCGGGTGGCCTTCGGGTTTGAGCTCGACTGGGAGACCAACGGCGAGGCCTACATGTGGCCGCCGATCACGCCCCGTTACGAGATCCCCTGCACGGTCCATGGTCGCGTGCTGATCGGATCCGAGGAGTTCGAGGTGGATGGCTTCGGCCAGCGCGATCACTCCTGGGGGGCCTCGCGGGACTGGTGGGCCAACACCTGGTGCTGGAACGCCGGTCGCCTCGAGGACAACACCCGCTTTCACTCCACCGGGGCCCTCATCCCCGACAGCGATTTTGGGGTCGGGTACGTGATCGACCCCGATGACCAACTGGTCGAGGTCGACAGCGTGCGGGTGGCAACCGAGATGGGACGGGAAGGGCTGCCCGAGTCGGCCGAGCTGGCGGTGGGCGAACTTGAACTCGATGTCGAACCGCTGGCGTTCTCCCCGGTGCTCCTCACCCACCCTGACGGCCGCGAGGACAGGTTTCCCCGTGCGCTGGCGCGGTTTACCTCAGCCGACGAGCGGCAGGGCTACGGCTGGATCGAGTGGAATCAGCCACCGGCCGGTTGAGCTTCCCCGAGCGCTGGGCGCCGGGGGGTGTCAGCCGACGCCGCACACCTCCGAGAGGCGTGTGGTGAGGTTGTCCAAGGCGTCGGTGTACGCCTTGTTGGCGGCGGCACCCGGGTTGATCTGGCCACCTTCGGCGGTGTCCCGGGCAACCTGGGCAACGATGTCGATGTCCTTGGTCGAGGCTGGTCCGAATGCTTTCTTGAGGGTGGTGACATCCTGGTCGATGTTGTCGATCGATGACACCCCGAGCGCCCCGAGGCTGAGCCTCGTCAGCGCAGCGCCGGCGTCGACGCACCCGCCCAGCCCATCGGGGATCGTCAGGTCGACCCCTTCGGGCAGCGTGAGCTCGGTTCCGTCGGGCAGGGTGATTCCGGTGGGGATGGTCACGCCGGTCGGTGCGCTGGTGGAGGAGGCCACACCCCCGTCGACACCGCCGGAGGGTTCAGTGGTGGTCGAACTGGTGGATGACGTGGTGGTGGTCGAATCACCCCCGGTCGCCTCCGTGGTGCGCGTCGGTTGCGACGAGGTGGTCGTCGTATCCCCTGCCTGAGAGAGGTCGTTGCCGCATCCCGCCATCAAGGCGAGAGCTGCCACGGCGAGGCCGACCCCCAAACGGGTTCGTAGCGGGAGAGTGGGTTTGGTTGCGTTCACGGTGCTCCTCGTCGCTGGGGTCGCGAAGGTCAACCGTAATTCGTCGCCGCGCCGAGACGCCGTGACGGGTGAGCGCCGGGTCGGCCGGCGACTCGCTGATTGGGGGCTGCGGGCGATCACGGGCCGCTAAGGTGATTTCACATCCGAGTGGGGAACTTTCGATTCCCGGGGGCTCAGGTGACGATCACCCGATCGACGGCCCGCTCGTGTCGCAGGGGAGAAGCTCATGGTGAATCGGGGACGAATCCTGGCAGCGGTTTCGATGGCCGGGGTGGTCATGCTGGGTGCCGGGGCGTGCGGCAACGACACCGACGCAAAGTCGGAGTCGACACCGACGACGCCGACGACGCTGACCACCGACACGACTGGGGCCTCCAACGAGTCGGCGGACACCACGACGACTGCGGTGTCGGGAGCGACCGACGAGGTCTCGGGCACGGGCTATTACGGCGGCTTTAGCTTCGAGCTCTCCGAATCGGAGGTCGTTGTCGAGGAGGGTGTCGATGCGGAGTTGTCGATCAGCGTCGACGTGAAGAACCTGCGCGAGTCGGGTTCTCAGGTGTTCAGCCCGCCGGTGTCGATCGAGGACGATGCAGGCACGGGCGTGAGCGGATCGGCCGACAGCGATTCGATTCCCGGAGGCTCATCGGGCAAGGCGACCTTTGTCTTCAGCTCCAGCGACGGCTTCGACGACCTTGAGGGGTGGACGCTGCTCGTGGGCGACAGCGGGGAGGCTCGTGTGGAGCTTCCGCTGGACGGGAGCGATCAGGTCAGCCGGACTCCGGTGGAGCTCGAGCCGAGCGACGCCGAACTGAGCGTCGACGACGTGGACATCACGTTCGTCTCCCTCGAAGCCCAGTGGAGCGACTCCGATGGCTACCAGGTGGGCAAGGATGAAGTTGCCGTCATGCTCGAAGCGTCGGCAACCAACAACACCGACAGCCAAACCTGTGTGCGCGACGCAGTGAGCTTTGTCAGTCCGGACGGCGACACGACCGCTGCCTACGGGGTTGGTGACTGTGAGCCGGCGGGTGAATCATCGAAAGGGCTCATGTTCAGCGCGGTGATCGAGCAACCCGAGGCCGGAGAGTGGACGCTGAAGGTCGTCGGTGAATGGGGAACCGACGGGGCAGAAGCGAGCGGCGAGGTCACCTTCGAGCTCACTGAGGAGGACCTCTCCGGCACGATGGGCAGCGATTCCGGTGAGGATGAGTCGGACACCTCGGGGTCCTCGACCACGACCGCCAAGGACGATGAGGCAACCTCCACCACCGAGGGCGGCGAGAAGTCAACGACCACCGAGGGCTGAGCCCCCCCGGAGCGATAATGAGCCTGCCGGCTGAACCGAGCTGGCCGGCGTCACCGACCTTGCCGAATGAACCGACCTTGCCGGCTGACCCAAGCTTGGCGCTCTAACCGACCTTGCGCTCGCCGAGGCGGCGGCGGTTGGTCCACTGCGCCTTGACGTAGTCACGGTTCATCATGGCGATGAAGTCGATCGAGATCTCCTTGGGGCACGCCTCGCCGCACTCGCCGTAGTTGCGGCACGAGCCGAAGTACTCGTCCATCTTCTCGACCATGGCGATCGAGCGGTCCCAGCGTTCTGCCTGGCCCTGGGGCAGCAGGTTGAGGTGCTGCATCTTGGCCGACGTGAACAGGCTGGCGGCCGAGTTGGGGCAGGCGGCGACGCAGGCGCCACAGCCGATGCATGCGGCGGCGTCCATGGCCGCCTCGGCCGCATCCTTGGCGATGGGGATCAGGTTGGCGTCAGGCGTGCCGCCGGTGGTGACGTCGATGTAGCCGCCGGCCTCGACGATCCGGTCGAACGTCGCCCGGTTGACCATCAGGTCTTTGATGACGGGGAAGGCCGCCGAGCGGAACGGCTCGATGATGATCTCGTCACCGTCGGTGAACTGGCGCATGTGCAGCTGGCAGGTGGCGGTCGCCTTCTGCGGGCCGTGCGCCTGACCATTGATCATGACGCCGCACGTGCCGCAGATGCCCTCGCGGCAGTCGTGGTCGAACACGATGGGTTCCTGATCGTGGTCGATCAGGTCCTCGTTGACGTAGTCGAGCATCTCGAGGAACGAGGCGTCGTCGGCCACCTTGGTGGTGTACGTCGCAAACTCGCCGGTGCTCTCGGGGCCTGCTTGGCGCCATACCTTGAGGGTGAGGTTGAGCATTTCGGTCATCGTCGGGGTCCGTTCTCGGTGCTCAGTGACCGGTCGTCGGTAAGCATCTACTTGTAGGAGCGCTGGGAGGGCGTCACGTCTTCGAAGACGAGCGGTTCCTTGTTCAGCACGGTGTCCTGGGCGATGTTCGGGCCGCCGTACTCCCAGGCAGAGACGTATTGGAAGTTGACGTCGTCGCGGAGCGCCTCGCCCTCGGGCGTCTGGGATTCCTCCCGGAAGTGGCCGCCGCAGCTTTCAACGCGATCGAGTGCGTCCTTGGCCTGCAGTTCCGCCAACTCCATGAAGTCGATCACCCGCAATGCCTTCTCCAGGCTCTGGTTGACCCCCTCGGCGGTGCCGAGGATCTTCACGTTGTTCCAGAACTCCTCGCGCAGTGCGGGGATCTCGGCCAGCGCCTTCTCCAGGCCGGCCTCGTTGCGGCTCATGCCGATGTAGTCCCAGACCAGCTTGCCCAGCTCGCGGTGATAGTGATCGACAGACTTGGTGCCGTTGGTCGACATCAGGTGATCGATGCGGCCCTGCAACTCGGCCTCGGCCCGGTCGAACGCGGGGTCGTCGGTGGACAGCGGGTCGCTGCCCAGCTTGGGGGCCAGGTAGTTGGCCACCGTGGGCGGGGCGACGAAGTAGCCGTCGGACAGGCCCTGCATGAGGGCGGAGGCCCCCAGCCGATTGGCGCCGTGGTCGGAGAAGTTGGCCTCGCCCAGCGCAAACAGCCCGGGGATGGTGGTCTCCAGGTTGTAGTCCACCCACAGGCCACCCATCGTGTAGTGGGTGGCGGGGTAGATGCGCATCGGAACCTCGTAGGGGTTCTCGCCGGTGATGCGCTCGTACATCTCAAAGAGGTTGCCGTAGCGCTCGGCGATGAGGTCCTTGCCCAGGCGCTCGATGGCGCTGGCGAAGTCGAGGTACACGCCGTTGTGCAGCGGGCCGACGCCGCGGCCACTGTCGACAGCCGTCTTGGCGTTGCGAGAGGCGATGTCCCGGGGCACCAGGTTGCCGAACGCCGGGTACTTGCGCTCGAGGTAGTAGTCGCGCCGCTCCTCCGGGATCTGCGCCGGGGGCGTGTCGACGTCGTCGACCGACTCCGGCACCCAGATGCGGCCGTCGTTGCGCAGCGACTCCGACATGAGGGTGAGCTTGGACTGGAACTCATCCGACGGCGGGATGCAGGTGGGGTGGATCTGGGTGTAGCAGGGGTTGGCGAACGCTGCGCCCCGCTTGTGGGCACGCCAGGCCGCCGTTGCGTTGGAGTTCATGGCGTTGGTCGAGAGGAAGTACGTGTTGGAGTAGCCGCCGGTGGCCAGCACGACCGCATGGGCCGAGTGCCGGGTCAGCTCACCGGAGATCAGGTCCCGGGCGATGATGCCCGCCGCAGTGCCCTCGTCGTCGAGGACGAGATCGAGCATCTCGGTGCGGTTGTGCAGGGTGCACGTGCCCGCCTCGATTTGATGGGCCAGGGCCTGATAGGCGCCGAGTAGCAGTTGCTGACCGGTCTGACCGCGGGCGTAAAAGGTGCGGCTCACCTGTGCGCCGCCGAAAGAGCGGTTGGCCAGCAGGCCGCCGTACTCGCGGGCGAAGGGCACTCCCTGGGCGACGCACTGGTCGATGATGTTCGACGACACCTGGGCCAGCCGGTAGGTGTTGGCCTCGCGGCTACGGAAGTCGCCGCCCTTGATCGTGTCGTAATACAGCCGGTACACCGAGTCGCCGTCGGCCTGGTAGTTCTTGGAGGCGTTGATGCCGCCCTGTGCTGCGATCGAGTGCGCACGGCGGGGGCTGTCGTGGAAGGTGAAGACCTGCACGTCGTAGCCGAGTGCGCCCAGCGTTGCGGCGCAGGCGCCGCCGGCTAGCCCGGTGCCCACCACGATCACCTTGAACTTGCGGCGGTTGCTGGGGTTCACCAGCTTCATGTTGAAGAGGTGGTTGTCCCACTTGTCGGCCAGCGGGCCTTCGGGGATTTTCGCGTCGAGCGAGATGGTCATGTGGCTCTCCCTACGAGACGATGCCGGTCATGGCGGCCAGCGGCATGATGGTGTTGCCCACGCCGATCAGCACGGCCAGGCCGATGGCGAAATAGCGCCGGGCGACGTTGTACTTGGGGCTGTTGAGGCCGAGGCTCTGAAACATCGACCAGGCACCGTGGTAGAGGTGCACGGCCAGCAGCAGGTTGGCGACGATGTAGAAGATCGCCACCGGCGGGCGGCTCATCGACGCAACGAAGTTTTCGTACGGCATGCCCCGTTGCCAGCCGTTTCCGGCGGCGCCGCCGACGCCCCAGGTGAGGTCGGCCAGGTGGAACAGGAGGTAGAACAACACGATGGTGCCGGAGACGGCCATGGTGCGGTTGGCGTAGTTGACCGCTACGAACTGGCGCTTGGACTCGTAGTGGACCGGGCGGGCCCGCTTGTTGATCACGACCAGGCGATAGGCAGCCAGGATGTGGACGAGGAAGGCGCCGATCAGCCCGAGGCGCATGATCCACAGAAACACGGTCCTTGGGAGGATCGGATACAACAGTTCCCTCAGGAACTCGCCGTAATGGTTGATCGCCTCGGCCCCGAGGAACATCTTCCAGTTGCCGATCATGTGAAAGACGATGAAGCCGATCAACATGACGCCGGACAGGGCCATCGCCCACTTCATGCCGACCGTCGTGTCGAGGAAGCGAATGGGCCAGGGAAGGTTGCGGCGCGTGGGGCGCTGCGACTCGGGTTCCTGGGCTCCTGGTCGACCTTGGACCACCTGCGCCATGGATTGGGCCTCCGGTTGCGTCGGTCAAGCCGACTCGAATGTGTGAACGAGCAAGACGGTGGCGGAGCCAGACGTCGGTGGCCAACCTACTCGTCGGGGATCGAGAGCGACCAGAAGGCCACACCCGCTGCGTCGTCGGTCAGCACGTAGCGCCACGCCGTCGGAGGTCGCGAGTTGTCCTCGGCCCCGGCGATCAGGGTCAGCTCGAGCGACAACGACCCTTCCAGCGGCCGAACGAGGGGCAGGGTGGCGATCGTGGCCGACCCGGCCGTGGGGACGGGCCCGGAGAATGTCCACGAGTGGACACGTTCTGCCCACCGCACCGTGGCGACCACCCGTGCTGTGTCGGCGTCCGCGCCCGTGTCGCCGTCCATCCAGTCCCGGCACAACCACAGGTTGACGGCAAACCCGCGGCCGGGGCGCAGGTGCGGTGGCGGGGGCTCGGGGAGGACGGTGACCGGTGCCCAGGCCGGATCGCTGGGCTGCTCGGGCCAGGGCGCGCTGAACCCACGCCCGGGCCGTCCCGCCATCCGCCGTACGGTCGCGATCACGTTGGACGGCACGGGCTCCTGGGGTGGAACTCGGTTGGTCGCCCCGGTCGTCGGCGCTGCTGTGTCGTCGGCGCTGGTCGACCGCACCCATGCCAGCGTCGTGGGCCACCGTCGGTGGCGCCGGGCCAGCAGCGCCGCCGCAGCTCCAGGTGCCAGATCGGGCCAAGAGGAGACCCCGGTGCCTGCCAACCGTTCCAGGAACGACCGTCGGCGGTACCGGTGCTCCTCGTCCATTACCCGCAGCCCTGCCGAGGTGGCCGCATTCCTGACGATCGTCGGAATGGCGCCCGAGGGGGCGCGCACCGCGTTGGCGCCGAGGTCGACCGCCCGCCGGGCCACGGTCTGGGCCTGCGCGGTCGTGGCAACGCTCAGGTCGTCGGCGTCGAGTTCGACGCAGCGCAGATACACCGCCTCAGTGTCGTCAGTAGACCCACACCGTTGTGCCGATGCGGCCCCAAGCTGTCCCCCAGAGGAAGTCGATCTCCGGGTTGGTCAGCCGTACGCATCCGTGGCTGGCGGCGTAGGCGGGAACCGACGGCGAGCCGTGGAGGGCGATGCCACCGTTGAAATACTTCGGACGCCACAGCTTGCCGAGCGGTGAGACTCGTAGGCCGTTGATTTGACGGAAAATGCGGTATTTGCCACGGGGCGTGCGGTGGCTGGCATCGCCGGTCGACGCATTGAACACGGAATGGACGTAGCCACCGTCGACCAGCAGCACGACCTGGCGGGCCAGGTCGACCTCGATCACCCGGCCCGAGCGGCTGCGGGCGTTGGGACGACCGACCAGGTTGATGTGGCGCAGGGTTTGGGGTCCGGCGACCCCGTCTCGCCCTAGACCGTAGAACTTCTGGAACGCCATGACGGCGTGGTAGGTGTTGGACCCGTAGGAGCCGTCGGCCGACACAAAAAAGCCGAGTTGGCCAAGTCGGGATTGCATCGACTTGACCGCAGCGCCTCTCGAGCCGCTGCGCAGCGTCTGGCCGGTGGGCACGGGGGTGGTGTTGCAACCGCACGAGGCGCCCAGCGTCGCCATGACCAGCATGGCGATGAGGAGACGGGTCCTGCCGGTGGTCCGTCGCTTCATCGAATTAGACGCTGAATGTGTAGCCACGATCACTCTCCGTGAGGTTCCGCTCGGTGTGCTGTGATTTCGTTCTGAGATTGCTAACAGATTTTAGGCGAAATTGCACTCATCGGCATGGCGGCTTGATCGCTCTCTGCCGGTCGGTCCGGCCAAGGCCGACCCTTTTCTCCGTCTTCGTCCGGACGCGGGCTCGTCCTCGGCCCATCGCGGGATACCTTGCCCGGGTGACCGCACACGATTCCCCCTCCGAGACCACGGCCGCATCGGCCGACGCAGATCACCGGGTTCCAACACCTCCTGACACCCTGCCGGCCACGCTGGGTGAGCTGTTGGCCTCTGGCTGGACGTCTCGCAGCGTGGTCGATGAACTGCGGGCCAATGCCATCGCCAAGCTTCGTTCGGGCGAGACGTTGGTGCCCGGCGTGATCGGCTACGACGACACGGTGCTGCCGCAGCTCACCAACGCGCTGCTGGCCGGTCATGATCTGATCCTGCTCGGGGAGCGCGGTCAGGCCAAGACCCGCATCATCCGGGCACTCGTCGAGCTGCTCGACGAATGGCTCCCCGCCGTGGCGGGCTCCGAACTTGCCGACGACCCGACCGCCCCGATCAGCCCCGGTGCGATCGCCGCCGTGGCCGAGGGGGGCGACGACACCCCGCTGGAGTGGTTGCACCGCTCGCAGCGGTACGCCGAGAAGCTGGCGACGCCCGACACCTCGATTGCGGACCTGATCGGGGAGGTCGACCCGATCAAGGTGGCCGAAGGCCGGCACCTCGACGATGAGGGCACCATTCACTTCGGCTTGGTGCCTCGCGCCAACCGCGGCATCTTCGCCATGAACGAGCTGCCGGATCTGTCCGAACGCATCCAGGTGGGCCTGTTGAACATCCTCGAGGAGCGAGACGTACAAATCCGTGGCTACCGGATCCGGCTGCCGGTCGACGTCATGTTGGTCGCCTCGGCCAACCCGGAGGACTACACCAACCGCGGTCGGCTGATCACCCCGCTCAAGGACCGCTTCGGTGCCCAGATCCGCACCCACTACCCACTCGAGGTGGCCACCGAGGTGGAGATTCTCGACCAGGAAGTCACCGTGCCTCAGGTCGAGGGCATGTCGATCGGGATGCCGCGACCGATGGCCGATGTGGTGGCCACATTCTCCCATCTGGCCCGGCAGAGCTCACAGATCTCGCAGCGATCCGGCGTGTCGGTGCGCCTCAGCGTGACCAACGCCGAGACGATGACCGCCAACGCGGTGCGACGCGCCCTGCGCCTTGGCGAGAGCGAGGCCGCTCCCAGGGTGTGCGATCTCGAATCCCTGCCCGCCTCGACGATGGGCAAGCTCGAGATCGAGAGCCTGGAGGAGGGCCGAGAGGGCCAGATCGTGGGCCAGCTTATGAACCACGCCGTGCTGGCCGTGTTCCGCGAGCTGGTCAGCCCCGGGGATCTAGGACGGGTTGTCGACGAAATCGAACAGCACGGCGCCGTCGAGGTTGGCGACGACGTGACCTTGGTCGAGTTCACCGAGCTGCTCTCCGGGGCCCCGGAGCTCACCAAGGTGGCCTCATCGGTGGCGGGCGACGCCGCGACGGCGGCCGAGTTGGCTTCCGCCGCCGAGCTGGTGCTCGAAGGCCTGCACCTGTCCAAGCGGCTCAATAAGGACGCGATGGGCGCCGCCACCACCTACTCGGGCCGCCGCTGATGGGCATCTCGTGACCTCTCGGCTGCGGTACTCACCATGGGACGGCACCCAGGTGGTCTTCGACGTCGATGCCCTCGACGTCATGGAGGAACTGACCGACGACCTGCTGTACTCCGGCGACGTCAACGCTGCCCTTCGTCGCCTGCTGCAGGAGGGCATGACCGATCGTGACGGCCGACGCCTGGAGGGCCTGACCGACCTGATCGAACGCCTTCGGGAGCGGCGCGAGGAGCTGCTGGCCAACTCCGACCTCGGCTCGGCGGTCGAGGGCATCGGTCAGGAGCTGACCGAGATCACCGACATGGAGCGGGCCGAGATGGACTGCCAGGAGGCAGCGGCGCGGGCCTCGGGCGACGAGGAGTGGGCCCGGTCGGCCCAGGAGTCCTTCACCAACAAGCGTTTTGACCTCGACCTGATGCCGCCGGACCTGGCCGGGCAGATGAAGGCGCTCGATCGTTACGACTTCACCTCCGACGAGGCCGCCGAGCGCTTCGAGGCGCTCACCGAGAGGCTTCGGGGCCAGCTGCTCGACCAGGCGTTTAATCAGATGTCGGGGGCGATGGCAAACCTCAGCCCCGAGGAACTCGCTCGCAACCGCGACATGATGGCCGAGCTGAACTCGATGCTCGAGGCCCGCTCCGAGGGGCGCGAGCCCGACTTCGAGGGTTTCATGGAGCGGTTCGGCGACATGTTTCCCGAAAACCCCCAGGACCTGGACGAGCTGCTTGAAGCGCTGGCCCGTCGCATGGCCGCCACCCAGGCCCTGATGAACTCGCTGTCGCCCGAGCAACGCGCTGAGCTGGCGGCGCTGTCCGAGCAGATCATGTCCGACTTGGGTCTCAACTTCGAGATGTCCCGCCTGGCCGACAACCTGCGTCAGATGTTCCCGGACGCCGGCTGGTCGGCCCGCTACGACACCTCCGGGTTCGATCCGCTCGATCTGGCCCAGGCGTCAGAGCTGATGAGCGAGCTGGGCGACCTCGACTCGTTGCAGGGCTTGCTGCGCTCCGCGGCCACGCCGGGAGCGCTTGGCGAGGTCGATCTCGACCGGCTGTCCGAGCTGATGGGCCCCGAGGCCGCGGAGCAGGTCGAGCGGCTGGCCGAGCTGACCCGCCAGCTGCAGGAGGCGGGCCTGATCGACACCAAGGAAGGCCGCCTCGAGCTGACCCCGGCCGGTCTGCGGCGGCTGGGCCAGAATGCCCTGGCCCAGGTGTTCCGTCAGCTGCGCAACGATCAGCTTGGCACCCACGATCATCCAGATATCGGGGTTGGCCACGAGCCGGCCTACGTCACCCGCCCGTGGGAGTGGGGCGACCCGTTTCGGGTGGACCTGCACGCCACGGTCCGCAATGCCGTGCTGAGGGAGGCCGCCGAGGGCCGGCGACCGACCGGTCGGGTATCGCTGTCTCCCGACGATTTCGAGATCGCCGAAACCGAGCACCAGGTGCGGGCCGCCACCGTCTTGATGCTCGACCTGTCGTTGTCGATGCCGATGCGGGACTACTTCCTGCCGGCCAAGCGGGTGGCGATGGCGCTGCACGGGCTGATCACCATGCAGTTTCCCCGCGACTACTTGGGCATCGTCGGGTTCTCCGAGGTCGCCCGGGTGCTGCGAGCGGACCAATTGCCCGAGGCCAGCTGGGACTACGTCTACGGCACCAACATGGCCCACGGCTTCCAGCTGGCCCGCGAGCTGCTGGCCCATGAGCAGGGCACCAAACAGATCCTGATGGTGACCGACGGCGAACCAACCGCTCACATCGGGCCCTCCGGCGAGCCCCAGTTTCAATATCCCCCCAGCCAGGCGACGATCGACGCCACATTGACCGAGGTTGGCCGGTGCACCCGTGCGGGCATCCGCATCAACACCTTCATGCTCGAACCCGATGGGGGCCTGGCGCGCTTCGTCGAGCGGCTCACCCAGATCAACGGCGGTCGGGCGTTCTTCGCCGACCCCCAGAACCTTGGCGAGTTCGTACTCGTCGACTTCGTCGAACAGCGCCGCAAGCTGCTCCGCCAGCGCTGAGGCGAAGCTTCCGGTCCCGATCCGCGTCCTCGACCCGGGTCTTTCGACTCGGACGTTTCGGTCGACGGATGTGCAGATTTTCAGCCGAAGAATCAACTCGGCGTTGCAAAGAGGGGCCCGCAGCGGTCAGAATAAATCACACTGCTGTAATTACAAGCGTGTCTCGCTGGAGGTTGGTGCGAAGGCGCCGAGCGATGACGGAGCCTCAGGGAGGCATCGTCGGTCGCATCGGAGCCGGTGCCCCACCGCTGGGGGGAGAGGCAGGCTGGAGGCCCCGAACCAATGGATGACGACGCGACCGACGAGACTGAGGAGGCCAGCTGGCAGCTGGAAGCCAACTGTCTCGGTGTAGACCCTGATTTGTTCTTTCCGGAACGGGGGGCCTCCACCAAGGAGGCCAAGGCGGTGTGCAAAGGCTGCGTGGTGCGGGAGGACTGCCTGGAGTTTGCCCTGCAGAACGGGGAGAAGTTCGGAATCTGGGGTGGGTTGAGCGAGCGCGAACGGCGTCGCATCCGACGCCAGCGTGCACTGGAACGCGCGGCCAAGCGGGACGATTCCCAAACCGCCTAGCTCGTTGAGCCGGGGGTGGCGACCAGCTCGGACGGTGTGACGATCAGGTGCATCGGCACGTCCCAGCGCTGCACTTCGAGATGCTCGACCAGTTGGAACTGGTGAGCGACCCCGACCAGAAGCGGGGTGCTGGCGTTGGGGCGGTCGCCGGCCGTCCCACCCAAACCGGCGAGTAGGCGGTCGTACCAACCACCCCCGCTGCCCAAGCGGTTGCCGGCGGGATCGAAGGCCACGCCGGGCACGAGGATCAGCCCGTGGTCGCTCGGCTCCACCTCGGTTGCGTCTGCGACGGGGTAGCGCAGCGTTCCCCAAGCTGTCGCCAGGGGGGCACCGGGATTCCAGCCCAGCATCCGGGGGCGGGCCGCCGGATGGCCAGGCAGGGTCAGGCCGTTCGGCCCGTCCATCAACGTGGGGCCACCCCCGGGGTGGGGACCGACCACCTGAGGCGGGCGCACGTCGGGCTCGCCTCGGACCGGCCAGTACAGGCCGATCGGTCCGGCTTGGGCCGCTCGCCGCACCCGCAGGTCGTCGGCCAGGCGGCCCAAGATGCTTGACGAGGCGACGCTGACCGCCGCCTCGGACAACGCTCGGCGTCGTCCCAGAAGACGGGCCCGGAGGGCTTGTGTTTCCGTCTCTGGAGGCACCCCGGCGGGAGGCTCCGATGCCGCTCGGCGCTGATTCATGGGTACCATGGTCGCATGGGTAATGAATGGATATTCGTGATTTTGATTGCGCTGGTGGTCATCGGCGGCTCTCAGATCCCCAAGTTGGCTCGCAACCTGGGCCGCGCACAGAACGAGTTCAAGGCCGGCTTGGAGGAGGGCAAGGCTTCAACGCCCCCGCCGGATCCGGCTCAGCCCACCCAGGCACCAACCCCTCCTGCCGCAAAGCGGGACGAGCCGACGGTCGACTGAACTTCACGACGCCCCGAGCTGTGCAGCTTGGGACGGTGAGCAGTTGCGAAGCGCTCGGATGGGCGCGGCCCTGTCGGCAGCGGAGGTCTCACGCTGCCGACGGCCAACATTGGGGGGTGGTCAGGGGTGGGGGTTTGGTGCGTGGATGAGGGGTCAGGCGCTCAGCCGACCGAAACCGGGCTGGTCACGGAACGGCGCTTGAGTATGCGGCGGCGCTCACGCTCGGACGTGCCACCCCAAACTCCGTGGTCGACCCGGTTGACCAAGGCGTACTCCAAGCACACCTCTCGAACCGGGCAGTCGACGCACACCTTTTTGGCGACTTCGACACCGACACCATCGCTGGGGAAGAACAGGCCGGGCGGTTGCTCGACGCAGTTGCCTTCGTCCATCCATTCGCTATCCATCATGGACTTCATGCCTCCTACAACTAGCAGCCCAGGGTTTTGTTCCCAAACGTCGCCGCTGAGAGCGCACTTGGTCTGAGAGCGGGCACAGACAGGCCGAGCGGGGCCACTCCGATCGGGTGGGGGCGGTTGGTAGGGACGGGCCGCAGCCTGCATGCTGGGGGTCTCATGGAATCCGAGAGTGTTCACCCCGGGGCTGGCGGCCTGACGTCTTCGGGCAACGAGGCAGGGCGCGACGGGTCCCCCCTTCCCCATTTCTCGCCCGCCGGAACGCCTCCTCGACCCGGAGCAACCGAGGCCGAGGCCAAGTCGCCCCCCATCTTTGTCGGGGCTCCGTTGGGCGGCTCGCCCGCCGCTCCCTCGGGTGGCGAACCGCAGGGCTCCGACCGGCGGGGCGGCGGCGCCGGTCACTGGCGAAGCGCCGTGATCGGTGGGGTCGTCGGCGCATTGGTGACCTCGATGGTTGTCGGTGCGTTGCTGGTGTTGGCGCCGCGCCGGGAGATCACCGAGATCCGGCCGAGCGACGAGCTGCGGCGCGAGGCCCTCGACATCGGAACCCTGCTCGAGCTGGTTCGCCCCAGCGTCGTGGCGGTCAACACCGGTGAGCAGACCGGCGACGGGATGTTTGCCAGCGCAGGTTCGGGTGTCGTGCTGTCGGATGAGGGCCTGGTGCTCACCAACGCCCACGTCGTCTCGGGTGCGCAGTCGATCAGCGTCGACCTGTTCGACGGGCGCACCCGCCCGGCCAAGCTGGTCGGGAGTTTCCCCGAGCGCGATGTTGCGGTGATCCAGCTGCAGGACCTTGAGAAGCCGGTCGTTCCCGTCGAGCTGGGGCGCTCCTCCGACCTCAAGGTGGGCGACCAGGTTGTGGCGATCGGCAACGCCCTCGGCCTCGGGGAGGATCCCAGCGTCACCTCCGGCATCGTGTCGGCCACCGGCCGCAGCATCCCGGGCCCAAGCGGTCAGCTCGTCGACCTGATCCAGACCGACGCCGCGATCAACCCCGGGAACTCCGGTGGACCGTTGGTCGACGTTTCGGGCCGTCTGGTCGGCATCAACACCGCATTCGCAGCCAACAGCCAGAACATCAGCTTCGCCCTGGAGATCGACTCGGTGATGCCCTTCGTCGAGGACATCGAATCCGGCGACAGCCCGGTGACGGCGGACAGCCCATTCCTGGGCGTCCGCACCCAGGACGTCGAGGCCCTGCCCGCCGACGTGAAGACCAACTTCGACGTCCAGGTTGACGCCGGCGCCTTCGTCGCCAGCGTCGTGCCCGACTCCGGCGCTGCGGACGGAGGACTGCAGAAGGGCGACGTCATCGTCGAGATCGACGGTCGAACCGTGACCTCGTCCCAACAGGTCGGCGACCTGGTGGCGGCATCGAAGCCCGGTACCGAGCTGTCCGTCGTCTTCCTGCGATCGGGCGCCCGCCAGAGCATCGATGCCACCGTCGGACGGGTGGGCGGCTGAACAGCGGCTGAAAGCGTCGCTTGGGCGACGTGGTGCGAGAGTACGGCGTGAGCCGAGAAGCACCTATCATGGCGTCGACGCAGCCTGCGACGCAGGCCGATCTCGATCTCTGGAGCCAGCCATCGCCTACGAAGAGCCACTCTACGACCCCGACTCTCCGCCCCGGGCCGACGTGACGATCGTCTACGGGGGCCCGGTGGCACCCCACTGGGACATCCGTACGGTCTCTGGCGACCGCTCCGTCGCCGACGCGTTCGCCGCTCGCGTCAACGCACGTCTGATGCTGCTGCCCGCCCACGACCCACAGTTTCGTCGCAACCGGGAACGGGTCAACAAGGACGCCGAACGCGAACACATCCGACTCACGTGGGACCTCGGCTACGACGAGGGCGACGACCGCTGAGCGCCGAAGGGGGAGGCGATGCCATGAGTGGGGAGTCATTGGGGGCGGCCAGCGAATTGGGCCCAGCCCGCTTCAGTAATCGTGAGCTGTCGTGGCTGGACTTCAACTCGCGCGTCCTCGCCCTGGCCGAGGACCCCGACACGCCGCTGCTGGAGCAGGCCAAGTTTCTCGCTATCTTCACGTCCAACGGCGACGAGTTTTTCCAGGTTCGTGTGGCGGGCCTGATGGAGCAGGTGGAATCGGGTGTCACCAGCCGGTCCGACGACGGCCGCACGCCGGCCCAACAGCTGCGTGAGATCTACAAGCGCGCCTCGGAGTCGGCCGACAGGGCAGACGAGGTGTTCCTCTCGGGCCTGGTGCCCGCGCTGGCCGACCGCGGCATCCACTTCATCAAGTGGCGGGAGCTGCCCCCCAGCGACCAGGACTGGCTTCGGGACGTCTTCAACGAGCGCATCTTCCCGGTGCTCACCCCCCTGGCGGTCGATCCCTCCCATCCGTTTCCCTACATCTCCAACCTCTCGCTCAACCTGGGCGTGCGCCTGAGGGATCCGCTGACCGAAGAGGTGCGCTTCGCCCGTCTCAAGGTGCCCCGCCTACTCGACCGGTTCCTGGCGCTGCCCGAAGGCGACCGGTTTGTCCCGCTTGAGCAGGTGATCGCCGCCCATCTGGATCGGCTGTTTCCCGGCATGTCGGTGGTCGACTCCACCATCTTCCGGGTGACAAGAAATACCGACCTCATGTTGGAAGAGGACGAGGCCGATGACCTGCTGGCGGCCGTGCAGTCCGAAGTGCGCCGGCGGCGCTTTGGCGGTGCGGTGCGTCTCGAGGTTGATGACCACGCCTCTGAGGAGATGGTCGAGTTTCTCATCGAGGAGTTGGACCTGGGGCCCGAAAATGTGTTCCGGCGTCGGGTGCCCCTCGACCTGACCGGGCTGTTCACCATCCGCGCCCTCGACCTGCCCGATGCCACCTATCCCGAGTTCAACGGGATCACCCAGCCGCGCCTGGCGTCGGGGCCGGAGACGGTACCTGCCGACTTCTTCGCCACCCTTCGCAAGGGTGACGTGCTCGTGCACCACCCTTACGACAGCTTTTCGAGCAGCGTCGAGGAGTTCATCCGGCAGGCGGCACGCGACCCCGACGTTCAGGCGATCAAGCTGACCCTGTACCGCACGTCCGGTGATTCCCAGATCATCGAGGCGCTGATCCGCGCCGCCGAGCAAGGCAAGGCAGTGGCGGCCCTCGTCGAGCTGAAGGCCCGCTTCGATGAGGAGAACAACATCGTGTGGGCCAAGCGCCTGGAGAAGGTCGGCGTCCACGTCGTCTACGGCATGGTCGGCCTGAAGACCCACACCAAGGTGGCCCTCGTCGTCCGCCAGGAAGGCGATCGGGTGCGTCGTTACTGCCATGTGGGCACCGGCAACTACAACTCGAAGACCGCCCGCATCTACGAGGACTTTGGTCTGCTGACCGCTGACGAAGTGATCGGAGCCGACGCCTCGTCGTTGTTCAACTACCTCACCGGGTACGCACGGGACGTGCAGTACCACCGGCTGCTGGTCGCCCCCCATCACCTGCGTAGCGCGCTGAGCGCTCGCATTCGGGGGGAGATCGAAGCACCGGAGGGCACCGGCCACATCGTGATGAAGATGAACAGCCTGGTCGACGGCGACATGATCGATCAGCTCTACGCCGCCTCCCAGGCCGGGGTTCGCGTCCAGTTGATCGTCCGGGGGATCTGTTGTCTGCGCGCCGGGGTCGAGGGCCTTTCGGAGAACATCGAGGTTCGCTCGATCGTCGGGCGATACCTGGAGCACTCGCGCGTCTACCACTTCGCCAACGGCGACGGGCACGGCCGCAGCGCCACCTACTTCGGTTCGGCCGACCTCATGCCCCGCAACCTGGACCGCAGGGTGGAGGCGGTCACGCCGGTGCTCGATGAGGACCTGAGCGCCCGCATCGCCGACATCCTGGCGATTCAGCTGGCCGACGACACGCTGGCGTGGACCCTCACCGACCGAACCTGGCAGCGGGTCAACCCGCCCGGTTCCGGTCCCGGTGAGGTCGACACCCACGTCGTGTTGGAGGAGGAGGCCAACAAGCGGGCCGCCCTCAACGTGATGTAGTGGACCCGAGTGCCGGCGGCCGGCCCCACACGTGGGATGGGCCGCTCCCCGTGCCCGGCCCGCAGGGCCCGGTGGTGCGCTGGAACGACCCGTTCCCTCGTTTGGCCGTTGCCCATGCGCTGTCGACGGCCGGAGACGCGATCGTCGCCATCGCACTGGCCAACACGTTGTTTTTCCAGGTGGACCCGACCGACGCCCGCGGGCGGGTGCTGTTGTACCTGTTGTTCACCATGGCGCCCTTTGCGCTGGTCGGACCGTTCATCGGCCCGGCGATGGACCGCGTGCCCGGTGGCCACCGATTGGTGATCCTCGCCTCGGCGGTTGGACGAATGGGCCTGGCCCTGGCGATGATCCCCAACGTCGACGGCGGCCTGTTGTTGTTCCCCGAAGCCTTCCTCGTGTTGGTGCTGGGCAAGACCTACCAGGTAGGCAAGGCGGCGCTGGTGCCCAGCGCTGTCAGCAGCGACAGCGAGTTGGTCGAGGCCAACTCCAAGCTCCAACTGCTGTCCGGGCTGGCCGGGGCGGCGGCCGCCATTCCGGCAGGCCTGGCCACGTTGGTGGGGCCCGGCGCTGTGTTGGCGTTGGCCGGCATCGTATTCCTGGCAGCGTCGCTCGCTGCTATCCGGATTCCCGACCCCAGGCGACCGGTCGAGCGAACCGATCCAGACGTGGCCGCCGAGCTCAACAACCTGCCGGTGCAAACCTCGGCGGCGGCGATGTCCTGGCTGCGTTGGGTGGTGGGCTTCGTGACGTTCCTCCTGGCGTTTGGTCTTCGTCGCCCGCCCGATGCCCCGCCGCCGGGCACGGTGGTCGGGAGGGTGGCGGCGGCATCCCGCTCGGAGTACGTCGCGGCGGCAAGCGACGGGCCGTACCCCACCTGGTTCTTCGCGGCGGTGGTCGTCGCTGCGGTCGTCGGAGGGCTGGCCGGCTCTGCCTCCGCCCCTCGGATGAGGGCGCGGGCGAGCGAGGGCACGATCCTGGCCGCCTCGATGGGGGTGATCGTTCTCAGCGCCCTGGCCGCGCTGGTGCTGCCCGGGTTGGCGGGCATGGTGTCGCTGTCATTCGGGGTGGCCGCCGGTGCCAGCGTGGGTAAACAGGCCTTCGATGCGCTGGTTCAAGCGGGGGCGCCCGACGTCGACCGCGGTCGGGTCTTCGCCCGGTTCGAGAGCCAGTTTCAGCTGGTGTGGGTGCTCGGCGCTGCGGTCGCCGTGTTTCTTCGCCTGGGCATCACGGCCGGGTCGGCCTTCGTGCTCGTCGGCGGGGTGGGCGCCATGGTGCTGTACCTGATCGCAGCGTCGAGGGTGGATCCGAGGCTGCGCCCGCCGCCGGCGTTCGCCCGTCCGCTCGGCGGGTTGTTCAGCCAGCGACCTCGTTGAGGCGTCCGGTGGTGACGTCGTAGACGAACCCGGACACGTGGTCCTTGTAGGGGATGAACGGGCTGCTGGCCAGCCGGGCCATGCTCTGAGCCACGTCGGCGTAGGGGTCGACGAACGACTCGAGGGCCCACCACGGCTTGATGCCGAGCTCGGCCTCCAGTTCGGCCTTGAAGGCGTCCTCGGTCACGGTCTGCAGCCCGCAGTCGGTGTGGTGCACCAGGATGACCTCGCGGGTCCCCAGCTTTCGCTGTGACAGGCACAGCGAGCGGATGACGTCGTCGGTGATCACCCCGCCTGCATTGCGGATGATGTGGGATTCGCCGTTGGCCAACCCGAGCAGGGCAAAGATGTCCATGCGGGAGTCCATGCACGCAATCACCACGACCCGGCGGGTGGGCTCCACCCCAAGCTCGGGCTCGTGGAAGTTGGCGGCGTACTCGGCGTTGCCGGCCAGAATGTCGCTGTAATTTGGGGTGAAATCGGCGCTCATGTGCGCTCCCGTCGGGTCGTCGGATGGCTCGTCCGGTCGGCGGGAAAACCGCGTCGCCCGATCAGAGACGTGTTGGTCCCTCAGAGGTCCGGAAAGTCCGGAACATCCAAGGAGTCCGAGTCTGGCTCCGGACCGCCATCCGGCTCCACTCCGAGCCGCGCCAACCACAGGCCGGGTGCCTCGAGCTCGTTCGGGGTGGGAATCGCTTCGGGGTCGGTCACCAGACGGGTCAGCACGTCGGCGTCGGCCCGTTCGAGCACGCCCCGCACGAACACACGGCCCCGATCCATGACGTCCTGGGTGAGCTCGAGGCCGAAAAGGCGCTCGACGAAGCGGCTGGCCGGATCGACGCTGACCCGTCGCCGGCGAAGGGCCTCGGCCACGCGGCTGGAGCCGGGCATGAGCCGTTCGGCGACGGTGTCGGTGACCCAGCCCGACCAGCCTTCGAGGGCGGCGACTGCAGCATCGATCCGCGGCCGCAGTGCCTCCTGCTCGGGTGAACGCAGCGAACCGAGCAGGCGTTCCGGGCTGATCGCCAGGTTGTTGGGGTCGAACTGGTTCGGGTCGAAGTCGCTCCCCAGCGGATCGGAGTCGTCCTGGCCGAGCATGGACCTGATGGCGTCGGTGGACAGGTCGGTCGGTGAGGCGTCGACGTAGGCCCCGAGCAGGGCTTCGAGCTGCGGTCCGAAAGCGGCCCGACTCAACGCCGCATGCAGGGCCAGTTCCTGGGTGGTGATCCACAACACCAGGTCGTCGCGCTCCAACTCCCACTCGGTGGCGAAGCTGTCCAGGTTGGACGCGATCAGGTTGACCTCGTCGGTGTGTCGGGGCAGTGGCAGGTCGTAGGAGCCGAAGCTGCGGATCGCCAGCTGACCGACCGTGCCCGACGCCATCATCGTGTACAGCATCGACCCCATGATCGGGCCCATCGCCATGAAGGCGCCGAACATGGCCGGATCCACGCCGTCGGGGAGGTCCTCGGCGCTGGGTGGTCCCTCGGCTGCCGCCTGGTCGAGTTGGCCCTGTGCCAGGGTGCTCAGCGCATTGGACAAACGCCGAAGTAGCGGACCGTGGGCCTTCAGCGTCGTCTCGGCCCATTGGCTGCGGTTGACCGCGCTCACCTCGACTCCGGCGAGGGACAGGCCGGTGATCTCGGTCACGTGCAGCTCGGCCACTCGGGCCAGCGTTTCGATGCGGATGCGCTCGGCCGGGTCGATGTTGGCCTCGGGCTGACCCTCGGTGGCGATCGATGCGGCGAGCTTGGCCAGATGAGCGGTGTCGGGCTCACCGTCCCCTCCGACCGAACCCAGGCTGGAGAGCAGGCTGTTCAACATGGCGTTGAGGTCCATGCCCTCCATGCCCTCCATCCCACCCATACCTCCCATGCCCGGAATCGACCCCATCCCACCCATGGGGCCCATGCCGGGAATCGACCCCATCCCACCGATGGGGCCCGGATCGCCCGTCCCGCCGGGTTCGACCGGTCCACCCGGACGGTCGTCGGGATCATCGGCATCATCGTCGAAGGGGTCGAATGGATCGTTTGAGGCCACGCGGGCATGGTAGGCGCCATGGAGCCAAATTCCGAGGCGTCGCCGTCCGGATCCTCGCATCGCCACGGACCGGGTGCCGCGTCGGATCGGGTGGTCCTCGTTGGCGGGGACTGTCCGTTGGGCATCGCCCTGCTCGACGCGTGGGAGGCGGCCGGGATCGCCGCCACCGTGATCGGCCGCGTTCTCGACGGCGCCCCGACGACGCTCGCTGATCACCCGGTGATCCACGTCGGCCGCCACGGCGCCGTCGCCGCAGCGCTGGCCGGCGCAGACGAGTTGGTGATCCTGGCCGCCTCCGGCGTCCGCGACGTGGATGGCTCGGGTATCGGGTTGGTTGACGAGGGGCTGGTCGCCGCGGTGTTGCGTTCCGCCGCCGAGCGGCCTCCGGCGCATGTCACCGTCGTGTCGAGCGCCCTCGGCTACGACCGGCGGCGCCGCAGCGTTCCGTCGGCGCGCAGTACCGAAGTCGATCCGTTCGGGTTGCCGTTGGCGCTTCGACACCTGCCCGCTGCGCTCGCCGGTCGCGTGAGGGCCGAACGGTCGGCGACGTCGTGGGGTGATCGCCATCGCGTGCCGGTCGCCGCCCTGCGGCCGGTGCTGTGCGCGTCGCTCTCGGCGCGCGGCTGGTACGACCGATCCGGCTGGCGGGTTCGCCGGGTGCGCCCATCGCCATGGCCCACCGTGCAATACGTGCACGTCAGGGACGTCGTAGCCGCCGTGGAAACCGTGCGTGAGGGCCGTCGCCGGGGCACCTACAACGTCGCCCCCGACGATCTGCTCGACGGGCCGACGATCGCCGAGCTGGCCGACCGACACGTCGGCATCGGCGCCCCGAGCTGGGTGCTGGTCGCCCTCGACCAGATTCGCTGGTCGACCTGGTGGTCGCCGACCCCGCCCTCCCTGGTCCAAGTGGTGAGCAGCGATCTTGCAGTCGACGCGTCTGGACTCAAGGCGTTGGGTTGGTCGGCATCCCACTCGAGCGCCGAAGCGTTTCTCGTCGCTCATGCTCCAGCCTGGTGGCCCTCGCTGAGCGCTCGGCGTCGCCAGGACCTCGTGTTGGGTGGAAGCGCAACGATCCTGGTGGCCATCGTCGGCGGTGTGGGCTGGGCGGTGACCAGTCGTTGGCGGCGCCGGGTTCGCCGTCCTACTCCAGCTTCACCGCAACGGTGATCGCCCTGCCCGAACGCTGGCAGCGCACCTTGACGGTGTCGCCCTCGAGGTAGAACGCCGCCACCGCCTGGGCCTCGTCGCCGCTGACGACCGGATGGCCACCGACGGCGACCACCTGATCCCGTTCCCGAAGGGTGCCGTCACCCCAGGCCTTGGCCACCGTCGGGTGGTCACCGTCGTCGGAGAGCTGGGCCGGCAGGTCACCCGCCGGGAGCGGTTGAGGGCGCAGGCGAGCGCCGAGGGACCGAAGCACCGGCCAGGGCACTGCCATCGTCCGATCGTCGCTGGTCCTCGTCGTCAGGCCCAGGAGGCGTCCTCGGTCGGTCAGCTCCGTCCCAGGAGGCACGTTGCGCTGGCCGAGGTCGGCCACCAGTATCCGACCCCAGTCGCTGGGCACCCACTCGGACGTGAGTCCGTTCAAGTCGGGGGTGCCCGTCGGCAGTGCCCAATCGCCGGATTCCCTGGCCTGGCCCGTGGCGGCCAGGGTCGTCGGCCCCACGGTGGCGGCGCCGTCGGGGTCATCGGCGGCGTCGACCTGGTAGGCCGCCAGCGCCAGCCGCCGGTCGGCCGATCGCAGCGTGACCGGTGCCCGCCGTCCATCGGCGATCAGCGTCGCCTGCTCGGGCGGATCGTCCATGGCGACGATGGCCACTCCGGCGGCGTCGACCATGACGCCGGTCGCCCGACGAGAACCGGCGACGATCGACGGCTGCGATTCGGCGGCGGTTTCGCCACCGAGGGTGGGGGTTGGCCCGTCGTCGGCGTCGGCGGTGCCGCCGGAGGCCAATGCGATCAGGCCGCCGACCGAGGCGATCACCGCTGCGACGCCGGCGGCGATCACGGCCGAGGTCGGGATGCGGCTGACCCAGGGGCTGGTGGCGCCCTGGCGGGCACTGCCCGGGGTTGGAGCCGGTGTGGGCTGGAGGCCGGCGGTTCGTTCGGCAGCTCGCATGCGGGCCAGTTCGCTCGGGTGACGCCACAGCCGATCGTCGGGGTGAACCGGGACCTCTCCGGTCCCATCCGCCTTCCCTCCGGGCGCGGCGGAGGCGGAGCCTGGCTCGCCGCCCGAGCTGTGGTCGGTTCCGGGCGGAGTCTCCTCAGGCTCGTCCGGTGGGATCCCGCTGGGCATCCGGCCACGATATCGACGCACTGCCGGCGAGGGGCCGCGGGCGTGGACCGTCGGGCGAACCGGCTCGGCGACTGCCGAACGGTCTGGGAGGGCCGGCAGTAGGATGGCCCGGGTGAGACGCAGCGAGGACACATGGCTCGATCTCCTCGACGAGCAATTGCCCATCGAGGAGGTTCGACGTTGGGCCATCCGCGACGATTGCGGAGCTGTTGTCGTGTTTTGTGGGACCACTCGGGATCACGCCGGTGACCTCACCGGCGTGACCGCACTTCACTATGAGGCCTACGAGGCCCACGTGGTTCCCCGCCTGGAAGCGCTGGTGGCCGAGACCCGCAGCGCGTGGCCGGCCGTCGTTGCGGTGGCGGCGCTGCACCGGACCGGCAAGGTTGCGTTGGGCGAGGAGGCCGTGGTGGTGGCAGTCTCGTCGCCCCACCGTGCCGAGGCATTCGCCGCTGCGGCCCATCTCATCGACCGGTTGAAGGCGACGGTGCCCATCTGGAAGCAAGAGGTGTCAACTGCGGGTCGGCGATGGAGCCCGATCGCAGCACAGATCGAGGAAGCCCCGATGACGATGGTCAGCCACCCCGGCACACAGCAACCCACCGATGCGGGGCCGTACCGATGAGCCCTGCATTGTTTCTCGTCATCGGTTTGGTGCTCAGCGTGATCGGATCGCTGGTCGCCTGGTTGTTCCTCCGAGACCGGCCGGCCTCCACCGATGCGATGGCCGACTTTCGTCGCACGATGTCGGCGCTCGACCCCAACGGCCCCAAACAACCACGCGATCGCAACGGGTCGAAAGGTTCCTCACGGAAGCGCTGAGCGGCCCGATGACCGCCTCGTCCTGAGGCGGTTGTGGTGCATACGTGCCTCACCGGCGCGTCATGGGGCACGATAGAGCCCTCGGAAACATGAGTCCTCGGTGACGAGGCCTGAACACTTCGGGCAACCCCGACCCATCCCACCGGCGAACGCCGACTTGAGAGGACAACCCACTGGCACGCGACCTGGCCATCGACCTCGGTACCGCCAACACCTTGGTGTACGCGCGGGGTGAGGGGATTGTCCTCAACGAGCCTTCGGTGATCGCCATCAACAGCCGCACCAAGGACGTGTTGGCGATGGGGCGCGAGGCCTGGCACATGATCGGGCGTACCCCTGCTCACATCGTTGCGGTTCGGCCCCTGCGCAAGGGCGCGATCACCGACTTCGAGGTGACCCAGGAGATGATCCGTCTGTTGTTGAAGCGGGTCGGTGTCTCTCGGTTCAATCGACCGCGCGTGGTGATCTGCGTGCCGTCGGCGATCACCCCGGTCGAGCGCCGCGCGGTCATCGATGCCACCAGGCGGGCGGGAGCGGCCGACGCCCAACTGATCGAGCAGCCGATGGCTGCTGCGATCGGTGCCGGGCTACCCATCAACGAGCCGATCGCCAACATGGTGGTCGACATCGGCGGAGGTACCTCGGAGACAGCGCTCATCTCGATGGGCGGCATCGTGGCGATTCAGGCGGTGCGGGTCGGGTCCTTCGACCTCGACGCCGCCCTGATCACCTGGATCCGTCGCGAGTACGGCATTGCGGTGGGCGAGCAGACGGCGGAGGAGATCAAGATCACGATCGGCTCGGCCTATCCCACCGAGGAGGAATTCCAGGCGGAGGTGCGGGGTCGGGAGCTGATGTCCGGCCTGCCCAAGACCGTGTTGATCAGCCCGGAAGAGGTGCGCAACGCGCTGGCCGAACCGGTCGGTGCCATGGTGGATTCGGTGATCACCTGCCTGGGGCAGGCGCCGCCGGAGCTTGCCCAGGACTTGATCACCCAAGGCCTGTACCTGGTGGGCGGTGGATCGATGCTGCGAGGCCTCGACCGTCGGTTGGCGCTGGAGACCGAGGTGCCGGTTCGTCAGGTGGCCGAGCCGCTGGAAACCGTCGTGCTGGGAGCCGGCCGGGTCATCGAAAGCTACGAGGCGCTGCAGGCGATGGTCATGGACGCCCGGCGAGGGGTTTGAGCCGGGTCGTTTCGGTACGGCGGGCGTCGGAGGTTCATGGACGCCTGGCGGGGAGTTTGAGCCGGGTCGATCCTTCATGGTGATCGGGCGCTGAAGTAGGGTTCGCCCCACTGTTCCGGGGGAAGGGGAAGGGGGACGCTATGCCGCAGTTGGAAGCGAAGGATGTAACGCTGCGCTTCGGCGGTGTGGTCGCGCTCGATTCGCTGTCCTTTACCGCTGCGCCCGATTCGATCACGGCGTTGATCGGGCCGAACGGAGCCGGCAAAACCACCTTGTTCAACGTGGTGACCCGCCTCTATGAACCAAATTTAGGGTCGGTGCTGCTCGATGGGCAGGAGCTGCTGACGACCAAAGCTCACGACATCGCTCAGCTGGGCATCGCCCGAACCTTCCAGAACTTGGCGTTGGTACCGGGACTGACCGTGCTCGACAACGTGATGATCGGCGAACATTCCAGCACGACCGGCGGGTTTTTGATTTCGTTGGCAGGCCTGCAGTTTCTCGGTCGTGAACAGGCGGCCCGCCGGCGGGGCATGGAGCTGCTCGACCGCCTGGGGCTTGCCCAGTACGCGAAGTCGCCCGCAGCCGGGTTGCCCTTCGGCACCCTCAAGCGGATCGAGCTGGCCCGGGCATTGGCATCGAACCCCACCACGTTGCTGCTCGACGAGCCGGCGTCGGGCCTCACCCACTCCGAGGTGGACGAGTTGGGCGGCCTGATCCGATCGATCCGCGATGAGTTCAAGCTGACCGTGCTGCTCGTCGAGCACCACATGGGCATGGTGATGGAGATTTCGGATCGGGTGGTCGTGATGGAGTTCGGAAGGAAGATCGCCGAGGGCGACCCGGCGACGGTTCGGGCGGATCCGGTGGTCATCGAGGCCTACCTGGGGGCGTCGTGACCGATCCGCTGCTCGAAGTTCGTGACCTGACGGCCGCCTATGGGCCGGTGCAGGTGCTGTTCGGCCTGGATCTGGTGGTCAACCCGGGCGAGTTCGTCGTCATGCTCGGCGCCAACGGTGCCGGCAAGACGACCACGCTGCGGGCGTTGTCCGGCCTGGTTTCGGCCCACGGCACGATGAACTTCGACGGCTCATCGATCCTCGGCGACCGCGCCGATCAGGTGGCCAAGCTGGGCATCGCCCACGTGCCCCAAGGCCGGGGCACGCTGTCGGAGCTGACCGTCGAGGAGAACCTGGCCGTCGGGGCCTACCGGCGATCCGACAATGAGATCGACGACGATGTCGCCCGCTGGTTCGACACGTTTCCCCGCCTGGCAGAGCGCCGTCAGCAAACAGCCGGCTCGATGTCGGGCGGCGAGCAGCAGATGCTGGCGATCGCCCGGGCGATGATGTCTCGGCCCAGGCTGATCCTGTTGGATGAGCCCTCGCTGGGCCTGGCCCCTCTCATCACCAAGGAGGTGTTCGAGCGGCTAAGCGCCATCAACAAGGCCGAGGGCCTGGCGGTGCTGCTGGTCGAGCAGAACGCCAACCTGGCGCTCGAGGTGGCCGATCGGGCCTACGTGCTCGAGGCGGGGAAGATCACCGATCAGGGCACCGCTGCCCACCTCATGGCCAGCGAATCGGTCCAACGGGCCTACCTCGGAGTATAAGAACGATGAACCTGTTGTGTCCCACCGTTCCTCAGCTCGTGGCGGGAGTGTAGAGAACTCATGCACCTCCTCCTCGCGTTCGACACCGAGTTCTTCCTCCAGCGCGTCTTCGCCGGCCTCGAGTCGGGCGCGGTCTACGCCATGTTGGGCCTCGGCCTGGTCATCATCTACCGCAGCTCAGGTCTGCTGAACTTTGCCCAGGGCGAGATGGCCATGTTCAGCACGTACCTGGTGTGGGCGCTGGTGGGCAAGGACAATGGCGGCGGGCTCAACGTGTGGCTGGCCTTGGTGATCGCGATGGTGATCGCCTTCGTCGGTGCGGCGGCGATTCAGGCCCTGGTCATTCGCCCGCTTGGCGACCCCCACCTCAACCCGTTGGCGGTGGTGATCGTCACGATCGGGTTGTATTTGGCGATGCACGAGTTGCCGGCGCTTTTCTGGGACTCGGCCAACCACCGCCTGACCCCCCTGTTCGGCACCGGTTCGATCGACATCGCCGGCACTGCGCTGACCTATCGGGCGATCGGCGCGGTCGCGCTGCTGCTGATCCAGGCGGCGGCGTTCTGGGCGCTGCTGCGCTACACCAAGTTGGGTCTGGCGCTGCGGGCGGTGTCGACCAATGCCGAGTCGGCCAGCCTCAGCGGGATCCCCGTGCAACGCACGCTGATGTTCGGCTGGGGATTGGCCGTCAGCATCGGCGTGGTCGCCGGTGTCACGACGGTAGGGACAGCGATCTTCGACCCCAACTTCATGCTGGTCGTCATTATCTATGCCTTTGCGGGCGTCACCTTGGGCGGGTTCGACAGCCCGCTCGGCGCCGTGGTCGGTGGCCTGATCGTGGGCCTGATCACCGAAACCCTGCCGTACTACGTCGATGCCATCGGCGGTGAGTTCCAGCTGATGCCGGCATTCGTTCTCATCCTGGTCGTGCTGCTCGTGCGGCCCCAGGGATTGTTCGGCCGCAAGGAGGTGATCCGGGTATGAACGACTCCGATCCGATCACCGCCGCCGGAGCCCCGAAGGCCGCCGCCTCGTCCGGTTCACGCCCGGCGTCGGACGCAGCAGACCTCGACCGGCTGTTGGCGCCCGATCGCCGCAGCCAGCTGATCAAGGGCATCGTCGCCCTGGTGCTGGCGATCATCGTGTTGTCGCTGCCCTTCCAATACGCCGACTTCCAGCTCGACCGCTTCGCCAAGGTGATCGCGTTTGCGATCGCCGCCATGGGTCTCAACCTGTTGACCGGGTTCACCGGCCAGGTGTCGGTCGGCCACGCCGCGTTCTTCGGCGTCGGGGCCTACACCTCGGCCATCCTGGTCAACGACCACGGGTGGCCGCTGCTGGGGTCGGTCGTGATCGCCGGGCTGGCGGCACTCGTCGTCGGCGTCGTCGTCGGCCTGCCGGCGCTGCGCATTCGTGGCCTGTACCTCGCACTGGTCACGCTGTCGCTGGCCATGTTGTTCCCTCAGGTGGTGAAACGCCTTGCCTGGCTCACCGGGGGTTCGGAAGGCAAGCCGCTGCGTACCGGGGTCGACGTGGGCAACGGCGTGATCAAACTTCGCACCGTGCGCTTCGACGCGCCGTTCGGCAATCTGTCCTCCTCACAGTGGACCTTCTACGTCTACCTGGCGATTGGCGCCCTGGTGTTCCTCGTCTCGTCCAACCTGATCCGGTCGCGGATCGGGCGGGCGATGGTCGCCGTGCGCGACAACGAGATCGCCGCCACGTCCAACGGCATCAACCTGGCCTGGATCAAGGTGGTCACCTTCGGCCTGTCCGCTCTGCTGGCCGGGGTGGGCGGGGCAATGTACGCCCTGAACGAGGGCAACATCGTGCCGGACAAGTTCGGCGTCGAAGACTCGATCTACCTGCTGGTCGCCGTCGTCATCGGCGGCGCCGCCAGCCTGTGGGGCCCCGCGATCGGGGCGATCGCCATCGTGTTCCTGGCCGATCTGGTCCCCGAGAACCTGCAACCGGTCAGCCGTTTGATCCAGGGGGCGCTGCTGATCGCCCTGATCATCGCAGCGCCGGGTGGGATCACGGGGCTGGCCAAGCGGGCACGGGCTGCGGTGCAACGTCGGCTGAAGTCGTTGCGATCGTCGGCCTCCGACTCGTCGGAACCGACAACACCACCACCTGAGGAGCCGCTGAACACCCAGCGGTCCTCGCCAGAGATTTCCACCGAGGAGGAAACAGAATGACCAAACCACGTAACTGGCGACGTTCCCGGCTGCTGGCCGGCGCGTTGAGCCTCACGATGATCGCCGCAGCCTGCGGCGGACGCGACGATGGCGATAGCGCCAGCGATACCACCAGCGGCAGCGGCGGGGAGGAGGCCGCAGGGGGTGACTCGATCATCGACACCTCGATCTGCGCTGATTACCAGGCCACCGAAGGGGTCACCGACGACACGATCAAGCTGGGCACCTCGATGCCCCAGTCCGGCCCGTATGCCGTATTTGGCGGCATCCTCAACGGTCTCAAGGCCTACTACGACTACCAAAACTCCCAGGGTGGCATCGACGGCCGCAAGATCGAACTGATCGCCTACGACGACGAGTACAAGCCGGACCGCACCTCCGACAACGTCAAGAAGCTGGTCGAGGAGGACAAGGTCTTCGCGCTGGTGTCGGTGCTCGGCACCCAGAACAACCTGGCAGTGCGGGACTACCTGGACGAGAACTGCGTGCCCAACCTGGGCGTCGCCACCGGCTCCCCGCAGTGGGGCGAAGCGGTGCAGTACCCGTGGCTGCAGGGTGGCATTCCCTCCTACGCGCTGGAGATGAAGCGGCTGGTCGACTACCTGGAAGAGGTGGAGCCCGACGCCAAGATCGCTCTGCTGCGCCAGAACGACGACTTCGGGGACGCCTACGAGAACTCCTTGGAGCTGTTGACCAAGGACAACGACATGGAGCTCGTCGCCACAGAGACCTACGACGCCCAGGCGTCGACGGACACCAAGGCTCAGGTGGACAAGCTGGCCCAGAGTGACGCCACCGTGTTCGTCAACGGCGCCTCCGGCTCGCAGTGCCCCAACACGCTGAAGTTCGTCCCCGACAACTGGGACGTGCTCACCTACGTGGGGATCACCTGCAACTCCAAGCTGGCCCTGTCGCTGGCAGGCGGCAAGGAAGAGGGCATCATCTCCACCCAGGCCACCCTCGACCCATCCAACACCGAGGACCAGAAGGACCCGGCGATGCAGGAGTTCCTCACCGAATCTGTGAAGCACGGCCTGACCGCGGACGAAGCCCAGCTGGGCGTTGCCGCTCTCGGCTGGAGCTTCGGCGCCATGACGACCGAATTGCTTGAGAAGTCCCCGGAGCTCACCCGTGAAGATGTGATGAAGACCGCCTGGTCGATGGACTCCGACGCGGTCGGGCTGATGTTGCCCAACTCGGGCCTCGTCACCGATGGCGGCAATGACCCGTGGCTGCTCGAGTCGCTGCGGATCGTGAAGCGCACCGACGGCCAGTGGGTCGAGGCGTCCCCGATGAAGGACTACAACGGCGAGTCCAACGACTTCGTCGGCGGCTAGATCCCGCCTGGATCGTCGACCCCTGGATGCGGCTCCGCCGGTGGCGGAGCCGCATCCAGCAGGTCTTCGGCCCCCTGACGAACCTGCCAATCCCGGTCCTTGAGGGCTGCGACGAGGCGCCGTTCGACCTCCGGCCCCTCAAACGCTGCGAGCGCCAGCACCGCCCGACGTCTGACCGTCGCCACGTCGTCGTTGGCGGCGAGGACCGCGTCGGCCCCGGATGGATGTCCGATCGAACCCAACGCCGCCACAGCGGCCTCCCGAACCAGCTTGTCGGGGTGTTGCCCAGCGGCATCGGCCAGAGCGTCGACCGTGGCGCGAATCGACGGTGCGGCGGGGTCGCCTTCACCCAGCGCAGCCGCAGCGGCCTCGGCCACCAGGTGGTCGTCGCCGGCCAAGGCCTCCCGCAGCGCCTCGCTCAGCGCCTCGTCGCCGACAGCGGGATGGGCAGCGGCCAACCGTAACGAGCACAGCCGAACCCGCTGGTCGTCGTCGCTCAGCCCTTCGATCAGGTCGGCCGAGCCGAGCCTGTCGTGTCGACCCAATGCCAGTAACCGGGCGCTGCGCACCACGCCGGTGGGGTGCGTCGACGCGACGGGGGGATCGCCGAGGCCGTCCCAGCGCAACAGCTCGGCCCGCTGGGTATCGGCGTTTCGGCCGCCGCTCACCCGATGGTGCGGTCGGCGAACAGGCCGATCGTGAAGCCGATGACGCCGGCGACCACGGCCATCGCTGCCGCCAAACACGCAATCATCACGACGAGCAGTACTGCAGAGCGAACCCGGGAGCCCCATCCGTCCCCTCGACGCCGACCGGTCCAGAGTCCAAAGACTTCTCTCAGGGGCGGGACGGGGATGAAGCGCAACGTGGCTGCACCCGATCCCGAATCGGTGAGAGGCTTAGGCTTCACCCCGAACAGCAGGTAGCCCGCGACGAGTGCGGTCACCGCCACGGTTGCGAGCCCAACGATCAACATGAACATGACAGGCCCCAGCGTACCGCCCCCAGAGGGTGACCCCGGCGACGGTTCGCCGACCGTGGTCGAACCAGCCGATGCCGACGTGCAGCCCCGCCAAGGTCGGCGTGTGCCCCGCTGGGTGGGATGGGTTGTCGGCGTGGTGGTGCTGATGGTGATCGGTGGGGCGATCGGCGCCAGCGCTGCGATCCGGACCGACCAGGTGCTCTTCGAGCCCGGAAGCGTCCGCGGAACGGCCGGGCTGGTGGAGGTGTCCGGAACGAAGAGCTACCCGATGAAGGGCGATGTGCTCTTCGCCACCGTGTCGGTCCGCCAAGCGACGCTGTTCGATCGTGTGTTTCGGCGTCCCCTCGACGACACCCTGCGCTTCACCCCGATCGATGAGGTCTACCCGGACGGCGACAAGGCCGCTGTCGACGCAGCCAACGAATCGGCGATGGACGATTCCAAGACGGTCGCCAGCGTCGTGGCCCTGCAGCACCTCGGCCGCAAGGTGACCTTTACCGGCGACGGCGTTGCGATTGTCGAGGTGGCGCCCGAGATGCCGGCCGACGGCCTGTTGAAAGCCGGTGACCTGCTGGTCGGCGCCGATGGCCAGCGCTTGGAACTTACCGACGACCTGCACCGGATCCTCGAGGGAAAGAAGCCGGGCGATTCGGTGAAGCTCAGCGTGGTGCGCGGCGGCGCTCCGCCGACCAGTCCCCACGGGGAGGATGGCAAGAAAACCGGTGGCAAGGACGACGGCAAGGACGACGGTGCTGACACCGACACGCCCGCCGAGCAGTCGGCCGACGAGGAATCGGTGATCGTCCCGTTGGTCGCCGCCGACGATGGTCGTCCGGTGATGGGCGTGCAGGTGGCCGACTACAACCTCGACGTCGAGTTGCCGATCGACATCTCCTTCGACTCCGGCGAGGTCACCGGGCCGTCGGCCGGTCTCGCATGGACGCTGGCGATCGTCGACGAGCTGACCCCCGACGACCTGACGATGGGCCAGCGGGTGGCCGCCACCGGCACGATTGGGCCGGACGGTGCGGTGGGCCCCATCGGTGGCTTGCCCCAGAAGACCGCCGCGGTTCGACGGGCTGGGGCAGAGCTGTTCTTGGTCCCCGAGGGCCTGCCGAAGGAGGACCTCGTCCAGGCGAAGCAGATCGCCGGAGACGAGGTCGACCTGGTCGAGGTGGCCACCCTCGACGAGGCCATCGACGAAATCGAGGAGTTCGTCGGCGCCTGAGCCTTGAGGGCATCCACCGATGAGCCCATCGGTTGGTCGTACGATCGCTGGCATGGCTGAGCCCATGAGAACCCCAAGAGGGGGACAGATCGACGACCTCGAACAACGCGAGTTTTCGCGCGCCAGGAAGGGCTACGAGCCCTCCGAAGTACGCGCCACCCTCGTGCAAACTGCGGCTGAGCTGCGCCGCCTGCGCGCCGAACGCGGTCGTCTGAGCGACGAGCTGGCGGCAGCGCGCGCCGAAACCGAACGGGTCCGGCGTCAGGCGGAGTCGGCACCGGTCGTGTTGCCCGACGACGCTGAGCTGACGCGCGTGCTCGGCGAAGAGATGGTCAAGCTGCTCGACGATGCCCGCACCACCGCCGCCGGCATTGCCGAGCGCGCCGAGGAGGCTGCGCAAGGGGCCCGCTCCGCAGCAGAGGCCGAGGCGGCCGAGCGCTTGGAGGGGCTCGACGAGGAACTGGCCGAGCGCCGCGCCGAAGCCGAAGCTGACGAGCGCGAAATCTTGGAACGGGCCAACAACGTGCTCGCCGAGCGGACCGAGCTGGCGGACGAGGCCGCGGCCGAGCTGAAGGCGCAGGCCGAAGCCGAACTGGCCGAGGCCCGCCAAGCGGCCCGCGAACACATCGAGGCGGGTAAGGACGAGGGCCGCCGCCTGGTCGTCGAGGCCAAGACGTTCCGCGAGCGAATCCTGCGCGACCTTGCCGGTCGCCGAAAGCTGGCCCGCAAGCAGCTCGAGTCGATGCGGGCGGCCCAGGAACGGCTGCTCGGTGCGTTCACGGCGTGCGCGGTGGCGGTCGAGTCCGCCACCGGCGAGCTGCACACGGCCCTGCCTGAGGCCAAGATGGCGGCGGACGACGCCGCCAAACGAGTCACCGACGACATCGAGGATGTCGTCGTAGCGATGGAGGCGGCGATCGCCACCGGCGAACTGCCCGCTGTCGTGTTGGGAGAGATCGGGCGACCGGACCTGTCCGGGCGGACCGCGCTGACCTCCGCCGCTCTCCCCGTGCGCCATGATGAGGCCGAGCTCCCGAGCGGCGTCGCCGAGCCTGCGGACGACGACGAGACGATCGAGCCCCAGGACGAATCGGACGGCGTCGAGGCGTCGGCGAACGAGGACGACATCGACCACCCGACGGGTGCCGAGGACTCGGCCGGGTCGGCCGATGATGCGGAGACCGAGGGCATTGCCGACGGTGAGCCATTGGACGAGGTGACCACCGGCGAACACCCGATGGTCGGTTCCGAGCTCGAATGGACCTCCCTGGACGTGGCCGACCTCCTCGATGAGTCCGACGGCGCTGAAATGTCCGCGGCCGAGAGCCCATCGGCGCCGACCGGCCGGGAGCACCTCCGCCTCGTGGCCGGCTCGACGCCCCCACCGGCCGAGTCGGACGAAGAGCCGAATTCGGCTGAGCCTGCAGCGTCCGATGCGGAAGCAGCGGGTGGGGTAGGTCGTGCCGCTGACGCTGTGCAGACCGACGGCGGTGCGGTCGCCGTCGTCGATGACCCAGCCGACATCGAGGGCGCTGTCGGTGATATAGCCGACATCGAGGTGGGCGACACCGTTGAAGACGACATCGAGGCCGAAAGCGAGGAGCCGGCGGTCGTCGGCGACCTGTTCGCCCGCTTGCGGGCCGAGCGGGACCAGGCGGTCGCCCAGGCCCGAGAAACCTTGGGCGTAGACGACGCTGCCGACGTCGAGGCGGGGGGTGACCTCGACGGGCAACTGGCCGGCGACGATGACGAGGTGGACCCCCTCGAGGCCTTCGAACCCGCCGACGACGAGTCATCGACAATCGTCGACGCAGAAGAGGCCGACGAGATCCTGGACCACCGCGACGACGCGATCGGTCCCATCGAACGGGGCGTTTCCCGACGGGTGAAGCGTCTGGTCGACGACGAACAGAACGAGCTGCTCGACGCGCTTCGCCGCAGCCGTCGCAACATCACCGTGAGCGGCCTGTTGCCCGACACGGACGAGCAGGTGGGTGCCCTGATGGAGTTGCTCGGCGCCGACCTGACCGACGCTGTGGCCGCCGGTGCTGCCTCGGTCGCCGCCCGCTCGGGTACGCCGGTGGCGCTGGGCAGGGCCAACCTCGAGCGGTTGGCAGGTCAGCTGGAGACGGCGATCGCTGCCCGCCTCGTCAACCCTTGGCGGGACGAGGTCGCGACGATGATCTCCGCCGAGCCCGACCGGGGACAGCTGTCCGAGCGACTGCGCAGCGCCTATCGGGAGCGCAAGACGGTGGCCCTTCCCGAGCTCGCATCCGGGGTGGTCGTCGTCGCCTACAACGTCGGTGTCGCCGCGGCCGCCAAGCCCGGCCCCGGGCTGGACTGGGTGCTCGACCACGGTGGCGAGCCCGCCGAGGCACACCTGGCCCGCATCCGGGGCGGGGATCCGGCCGGTCTGATCGAGGTGCTGTCAGCGCCGGAGGTACCCGTCGGGTGCCGCTGCATGCTGGTCACCCGTCCCGGCTGAGCCAACCCACCCCGCCAAGCCGTGGTCGATCGAGACACGTCGGTCGCCACGGCCGACGGCCGACGGCTCACGGCTTCGGCCCACGGCCCACGGCCCACGGCCCACGGCCCGGTGAAGCTGAGAGTCGCGGGTACGGGGCGCGCCCTGACCGAGATCCGCCCGGGCGTCTTGTAACCTCCGCCCATATGCGAATGCCCCGGGATATGCCCCGCCCTTCGTCGCGCGGCGGGCGTTCACCGTCGGTCGGTTTCAGGAAGCCGCTCATCATCTCGGTGGTGGGCTTGATTGCGATCCTCGTGATTTTGCGCATCGCGGCTGAGGTGCACTTGGAGTACCTCTGGTACGACTCGCTGCTTCAGCCGGACACATGGCTGACGGCGACCGGAGCGAAGTTCTTTCTCGGCATCGTCTTCTCGCTCGTCTTCTTCTTGGCATGCTTGTCCAGCTTGACGGTGGCCGACCGGGTCTCGCGGCGCCAGGAGCTGTTGGGCGCAGACGAGTTCATCCTGCGCTATCACGAGCTGATCGGCACTCGACACCGCATCGTGCGGGTGGTTGCGGCACTGGTGCTGGCGTTGGCCGCCGGCCTGCCGGCCATCAACCAGTGGGATCAGTGGCTGTTGTTCCTCAACGGTTCGACCGTCGGCGTGACCGACCCCCAGTTCGGCTACGACCTTGGCTTCTACTTCTTAACCCTGCCGTTCCTGGAGTACGTACTCACCTGGCTGTTTGCAGCCTTGATCACGATTGCGTTGGCCACCGGCGGCGTGTACTACCTCAACGGCTCGCTGCGCCCCCGTGGCGCCCGAAAGGCCGGGTTTGGAACGCCTGCGGTCAAGGCGCACCTGTCGGTGCTGTTGGCGGCGCTCGCCCTGGTGAAAGCCGCCGAATACTTCTTCGTGGCGCGGCCTTCGCTCACCTTCGCCGAGGGCCGGGTCTTCGATGGCGCCGGATACACCGCGATCAACGCCCAGTTGCCGGCCACGCTGCTGCTCACGATGGTGTCGCTGTTCTGCGCCGGCCTCTTCATCGCCAACGTGAAGCGTCGCGGTTGGGGGTTGCCCGTGGTGGCCCTCTCGCTGTGGTTGGCGGTCGCGGTGCTCGGCGCCGGCGCTCTACCCGCCTTTGTGCAGCGCTTTCAGGTCGATCCCCAGAAGGCCGCACGGGAGATCGACTTCATCAAACGCAACCAGTCAGCCACCGAAGCGGCCTACGGGCTCGACACGCTGAAGACGGCCGATTTCGATTACACCGAGAACGTCACCGCGGCCGATGCTGAGAAGGCCTCCCCGGTGATCGAGCGGGTGCCCGTCCTCGATCCCGTGCTGATCGGCGACACATTCCGGGCCCAGCAGTCCAAGAAGCCCCAGTTCTCGATGGGCCAGGTGTTTCTTGACCGCTACGAGATCGAGGGGTCGTCGCAACCTGCCGTGTTGTCGGTCCGCGACCTGTCGCGCAAAGACCTACCCGGCCGCTCGTGGGAACAGGAACACCTCGTTTACACCGCCGGCGAAGGGGTAGCGCTGGCCGCCGCCGACCGCGTGGCCGCCGACGGTCGACCCGACTACCTGATCGAGGACCTGCCGGTCCGAACCTCCGACGAGTTCAAGCTGACCAAACCCCAGGTGTACTTCGGGCGGGGGCTGGCCGACTGGTACGCGATCGCCGGAACCTCGCGAGAGGACGGCGAGAAGTTCGACGGTTCGACCGGCATCAAGCTGGGCACCTTCTGGCGCCAGCTGGAGACGTCGCTGCGCTTCGGTGCGATCGATCCGCTGATCTCCTCGTCGGTCGACGAGAACTCCCGGCTGCTGATGCGCCGCGACCCCAACGAGCGACTGTCGGCCCTGGCCCCGTTCGTGTCCTGGTCTTCCGAAGCTCTCCCCGTCGTCTCCGAAGGCCGGGTGAAGTACCTCCAGATGGGCTACACGACCGTCTCCACCTACCCCTACGCTCAGTTCTCGCCCACCGACGACCTGCCGGAAGGCTCGGACCTGCGGTCGCGTCGGTTCAACTCGTTGCGGGCTGCGGTGGTCGCCACGATCGACGGCTACGACGGCTCGGTGAAGATCTATCGCATCGACCGCGAGTTCTCCGAGGGTGCCGCCATCGACGAGGATCCGATCATCGCCGCATGGGAGCGAGCGATGCCCCAGTTGTTCACGCCGCTCGACAAATTGCCGGAGGACCTCCGCACTCATCTGCAGTATCCCGACGAACTGTTGCGTGTGCAGTCGCGTATGTACGGCCGCTACCACGTGAAGGACCCCGAGACCTTTTACGACGGCTCGGAAAACTGGGTGGTCGCCCGCAACCCCGGGGATGCGGTGGCCGAGGCGTCTGGGGCGGGTTCGGGACCGATCCCTCCCACCCAGCTGATGCTGGACCGCGACGGCGCTCCCGGCTTCGTACGCACCCGGCCGCTGACGCCGGGCACCGAGGACGCGGCCCGCGCCGACCTGGCCGCCTATCTGGTCGGTGATTCCGACCCGGACCGCTTCGGCGACCTGACCTCGTACCGGATGACCACGGTTGAAGCCGACGGGAAACGCCGTGAGGGCGCCGAGGTGGAGAACCCAACCAGAGCCCAGGTGGCGATCAACAACGACGCCCGGATCTCCCAGAAGATCACGCTGCTGAACCAGAGTGGGTCCAACGTTCGCTTCGGCGCCATGATGCTCGTTCCCGTCGGCAACAGTGTCTTCTACATCCGGCCGCTCTACGTCGTCGGCAAGGGCGAGGACAGCTCGCCGGCGCTCAACCAGGTGGTCGTCGTGTGGAAGGGTTCGGCCTTCCTGGGCGACACCGCCGAAGAAGGTGTGCTCAACGCCATCCGCGGCAACAAGGTCGATGCGCCCGAGGCCACCGGCAGCACGCCCGACCCGGGGGCTGAGACACCGACGCCGACGACCACCCCAGAGGGTTCGACGCCACCCGCCGACGATGCCACCGCGGCCGAACTCGTGTCCGACGCGATCCGGACGATGGACGAGGCGGAGAAGGCCAAGGGTGGGGAGGGCGGCCTGGCCGAATACGAGAAGAAGAACGCCGAGGCGAAAAATCTGCTCGACCGGGCGGCAAAGCTGCTCGACCGACAGCCCGCCGATGGCGCACCGGCCTCGACGACCGTCGCTCCCTCGACCACCACGCCCACCTCGCCCGAGCCCGGGTAGCTACCCACTCGGTAGTCGGGAGTTGAGAGGGCGGTCTGGTGGTCGTGTGGGCTCCCGAGTTCGGCAGCGTGTGTCTCACCACTCGGTAGTCGGGAGTTGAGAGGGCGGTCTGGCGGTCGTGTGGGCTCCCGAGTT
>JACDJB010000300.1_pt1 | contig 58398 bp, 60 predicted proteins | sample 7454121 | NCBI WGS metagenome assembly JACDJB01 (sample SAMN14253290, study PRJNA609438) | sludge metagenome | isolation source: sludge after 25d culture with pyrite | collected 2018-12-20 | reverse complement strand
GGTACGGTGTTCTACTTCTCCTATTTCATTTGACCACGTAGGATTATGGGTAGAGAGCTGCCCCATAAGCGAAGCAATTTCGCTTTCCTTCCACCAGAGCAATGAATCGATCATATGTGAACCGATCGCACCTAAGAAACCGCCACCTGTCTCGATTTGTCCTAACCAGCCCATTTTACGAGCGGTACGGCTGCCTAACGCATGATTTTTATATTGAATATGTATGACTTTTCCGAGAATACCGCTTTGCATGATTTCTTTAACCTTTAGACGGGCGGGGATGAAGCGAAACTCATGATTGATCCAGCCTATACGACTTGCGCGATCACGTGCATTGATCATTTCCAAGGATTGCTGTGTATTCATAGCCATGGGCTTTTCACATAATACATGTGCGCCTTGAGCAAATCCATCCACGACCATTTGATGATGCAGGGACGGGTTGGAGACGACAGAAACCAAGTCGAGCTCTTCCTTCTCGAGCATCTCTTGCCAGCTTTGATACACCTTTTCGATACCCGTATTGCTGCGAACCTCATCAATATTGCCACGATACACACTTGCGATTGCTACGACCTCAAAATGGGGGTGGTGCATCATGACAGGCGCATGCATTCGCGCCCCAAAGCCTGTACCAATAATACCTACTCTAAGTGACTTCATTATAGCCGCTCATCCTCTCTTATCTATCATATATTACATATAATAGTGTTATTATTTGATCATCGATAGGTTACAAAATTTTGAGTATAATAGTGCGCCTTTACACCGACACCTAATGTTTTGAAACTATTCTCAAGTATATTGCTACGATGACCTTTGCTGTTCATCCATGCTTCATGTGCTTCGATACTGTCGTTATATCCCATGGCGATGTTCTCACCGATTCTCTCATAGTCAATCCCATATTCACTGATACGATCAGATAATTCATGGCCCGAAGTAGCTGAAATATGGTCAAAGAAGTCATTCTCCAGCATGTCTAGACTATGTCCTCTAGCTACATTAGCAGCATCCTCATTCCAGGTGAGCAGCACTAGATTATGTCTCTTGCGAATGCTATTGGTTAGATCAAATACTTGCTTTTCATACGCTTGACTAACTATATTTTGTTCACTCGCCGATAGCTTAGGTACTGAGAAATCAGGTTTCTTGCCAATATAGGTGTAAGTAAATTCATACAGTCCTGATTTGACGAATGTTTCTATAGATAAGCTACGGATCGCTGTAACTTTATCCTGATCATGAAGATCAAGATAAAACATATAGAGAACTCCATCGATCAGCACAAGTGGTCTTTCTACTAGGTCATTTGTAATCGCGATATCCGCTCGATCGTATTCGACCTTCACTGTGGAGTTGAGTAGATATGCATTGCGCAATTGTTCTTTTGTTGAGCCTATTTTTAACTCTTTAGCAAAGGATAGATCCGTAGAGTTTGTGTATAGATCAACCACTTGGCTATTCTTGATGCCGACTTGAATATATCGACTATAATCTTGATTATAGATCCACCAATCATAACCTTGCTCACCTTTGTCCACCCGGTTCGGTTTTCCGAGTAGCTGAGTAACCTCCTGCTCTGATTGACCGACATAAATTCCGAACAAGCTGTTTTGTCTACGATTCTCTACTAATGTGGTGCTAAAACTCGTAGGTTTTTGTCCTACCCACACACTTCTGCTCGCTTGGTCCCAACCGATCTCCTTCTCTAGCTTTTCACTAATGTAGCGTATGGGTAGATAGGTAGTTCCTTCATAAGCTAAAGCCAGTGGTACCTCCTTGACGCCATTAAAATAGTATCCAGGCTTATCTTCAATCGCTTGCTTACCATCAAAATAAAAGTTCATAGGTATGATGTTTACCTGTAAGGTTTTGAACATTGAATTTGCACCTACAGAAGCAAACAACAAGAGCATAACCAGTGAAAAGGCGATTCCAATCTTTTTAAGCATAGAATAATTTCCTCCGTATCGTAGATTGCTAGAATAAAGAGCCTTGTTCAATAGGTTGATCAACTTTTTCGCTTTTTTTAGAAGATTCCTTGGATAATATATTAGTGATGCTTGTGATATTACTTTCTTTTAAATCATGAAGTCGGCCTTGTTGATCCTTAATTGTGAGCTGGCCATTCTCCCAGCGAATGATTTGGGCAATAATTTTCGAAGGATAACGTCCTGAGAGGACATATTTGATGCGAAAATACTTCATGAATGTTTCCCACCTTACGTTATAAGCTAACTAAAGCTTATCCTATATGACGTAGAATTTAAAGTAGTGAAAATCGTCCAATACAATAAAAAATGAGTGCGCAGGGCACTCGTTTTTTGCTTTTACTTAGATTTATGCGCTTTTTAAGGTTTGGTTTTTATTTTTGCCCATGTATTGATACGCGAGTAATGCGATAAAGATAGCTAAACCTACGAGATCTGTATAGCTTTCTGGAATGATCATCAGTGCACCAGCTGCAAGAGTGATGATGCGCTCGACGCTGTTCAGCTTGCGTACCCAGAAGCCAGTAATTCCTGCTCCGATCGCAATCATACCGATAAATGCAGTGGTTGCGACCCATAGCGTTCCATACCATGTCGTATTGATTTGCAGCAGAGCAGGTGAGAAGACGAATACATACGGTATGATCCATGCAGCAATCGCGAGCTTGGTAGCTTGTACCCCTGTTTTGATCGGTTCTCCTCCCGATATTCCAGAAGCAGCAAAGGCTGCGAGAGCCACAGGTGGCGTGATATCCGCGATAATTCCAAAATAGAATACAAACATATGTGCAGCTAGGGCTGGATAACCTAGAGCGATAATTGCAGGTGCTGCAATCGTTGACGTAATAATGTAGTTCGCTGTTGTTGGTGATCCCATTCCTAAGATGAGTGATGCAATCATCGTAAAGAAGAGGAGAAGGAAGGGGATCCCATTAGAGAGATCGATCAATCCATTAGCGAGCTTTAGTCCTAAACCAGTTAATGTGACTACGCCGACGATAATCCCGGCAGATGCTGTCGCAGCAGCAACACCTAGTGCCGTACGTGCACCATCAACAAGGGCATCGATGAGATCATAAAATTTCAGTTCTTTTCTTTTATGAATGATTCCTACAATGATCGATATTAGGATGGCATATAATGCAGCCTTTGTAATCGTGAAGCCTGACATCAAAAATACGATAACGGCTATAATCGGTGATAATAAATAGATGTTTTTGAGAACTTCTTTTTTATTCGGCATTTCTTCTTTTGATAAGCCTCTTAGACCAATACGCTTTGCTTCAAAATGCGTAACGATCCAAATTCCCGTAAAGTATAGGATTGCGGGTATTGTAGCTGCCTTGACGATATCCCAGTAGGAGATTCCGCCACCGATAAATTCTACCATCAAGAAGGCTGCAGCTCCCATGATCGGTGGCATAAGTTGTCCACCTGTAGAGGCTGCTGCTTCCACACCGCCAGCAAATTCTCTACTATAGCCTAGTCGCTTCATCATGGGGATGGTAAATGAACCAGACGTTACCACGTTTGAAACAGAGCTACCGCTAATTGTTCCTTGCAGCGCACTTGAGAATACGGCAACCTTTGCTGGTCCTCCGATACTACGTCCAGCAATCAAGAGAGCAAAATCATTAAAATACTGCCCGACACCCGTTTTAACCAAGAACGCACCAAAGATCAAGAAGAGGAAAATAAACGATGAAGATACTTTAAGAGGTGTACCTAAGATACCTTCCGTTGTAAAAAACATCGTTCCGAGCAAGCGTTCTAGACTAATTCTCGGTAGGTTTAGGAATCCTGGCAAATAGCTGCCAAAATACGCATAGAGTAAGAAAACGGTTGCTACGATTGCAATTGGGAGTCCGACGACACGGCGGGCAGCCTCTAATACCAATAATACCGCGACGATCGAGACGATGAAGTCTAAAGTCGTTAAGTCTCCCGTTCTCATTAAGAGTGCTTCATAATTTTGCAACCAATACGTTCCGACATATATACCTAAAATCGAGAGGACGACATCATACCATACGATTTGGAACCTTCTCTTTTTTTGTTTATATTTAGCTTTCCGTGAAGCAGGAAATAGCAAAAATATAAGTCCTAATGCAAATGCTAGGTGAATTGAGCGTTGCAATTGTGCTGGCAATACCCCGAAAATCGATGTATACAATTGGAAAATGGAGAAACCCAGCAATCCTAGAACAACGATCCAGGCTAGGGGACCCGTATATTTACGGTAACCAGCTTCCGGATCATATTTTTCTAATAATTCTTGCGCCTGTTCTGCTGTAATTTCAGGTTCAGTTGCTTTTTGTTCGTTCAAGCAGATCGACTCCTTTCATTTTCTGCCATAGGCTTACTTTTCTTACCTTTATGCGAATCCAAGAACCTGGCTTTGATATCGTTGCGAAAGGAATCAAGTGATTCTCTATGAGTAAACCGTGATCTGGCATTACTTGAGCAATTCGGATATCTAAATAAGGAAAGACACGATTCATATCGGTAATCATATAATGCCCATCTTTTTCTATAAATTTGCCCTCTCCCTCAACATTGGAGGGCATACCTACTGCAAATTCATCATACGTAATTTGCTGCTGTACAATTTGTTGATCTTGGATCTCATACGATTCGATAACAGGGGATTTGTGAATCGAATGGATGTAATGTATTTGAAACTGTTTCATTTGGTTTTGATATCCATAGGCAAGCACCTTTCCGGAATCTTCTCTCTCAATAGAGAGTACCGAATAGAGAGGAATCTGAGTAGTCCATATGAATACCATAACAATAAGCAAAAGAAATAGGATAAGAGTTTTTGTATACATAATTCGTGTAAAACTTAGACCGAAGTGCATTCACTTCGGTCTAAGTCGATTACATCTCCTTTTATCAAGGTAATGTTCTCAATTACATTTGATTAGCTATAGTTATTTATTTGGAGAGACCTTTTTCTTTGAAGTACTTAGCTGCACCTGGGTGAAGCTCAATTCCCATTCCTTCTAAAGCAGTTTCAGCTTTGATGAATGCACCTTTTGCATGACCGATTTGAGCAGTATTTTCAAAGATTGCTTTGGTTACTTGGTAAACAGTATCTTCGCTTAGCTTGGAATTTGCTGTAAGCATAGCCATAACTGCAACTGTCTTAACATCGGATGCTAATCCGTATGTTCCAGCTTCAATTACATCTTCAGCATAGTAAGGATGCTTTGCGATGAGTTCCGCAATTTTGTCATCTGCGATTGGAAGGATGTTCACTTGCTTCACAGCAGATAATCCATCAACTGCACCAGTTGGTGTACCAGCAGTGATAAATGCAGCGTCGATGTTTCCGTCTTGAAGTCCATCAGTAGACTCGTCAAAGGATAGATGCTGTGCTTTGATGTCATCCATAGTAATGCCATGGATTGCTAGGATTTGTTCAGCGTTTGCATAGGTTCCGCTTCCAGGAGCTCCTACGGATACGTTCTTACCTCTTAGCTCGTCTACACTTTTGATACCACTACTTGCCAAAGTTACGATTTGGATGGTTTCAGGGTAAAGTGTACCGATCCCTTTAATATCTGTTAATGCTCCACCTTCAGCAAACATTAATGTTCCACTTGTTGCATAAGCAGCAATGTCGGTTTGCGTAAATGCAATTTGAACTTCACCTGAGTTTAGGTTCTTCATGTTTTCTACAGAAGCACCTGAAGATTGTGCAGTAGCTTTAAAGCTTGTGTGGTTGTTGATGATGTTAGCCATTTGTCCACCTAGAGGATAGTATGTACCGCCAGTTCCTCCAGTCACAATACTTAGGTTGGTGCTGGAAGCGCTTCCACCATTGCCGCAAGCAGACACCAACATTGCTAATGCTAGTAATAACACTAAGCTGATTAAAAGACTTCTCTTTTTCATTTGTATACCTCCATAATTGTTAAGTATAGATAGATTACTTACATTTGAATAGTAGCACAAAAAAAACGTAAAATCAAAAATTAACTTACTTCTCCTGACGTTCTAGTAGATCAACAAGTTGATCCATCCGTGACAATAGCTGTTGCTCTCTCATGCTTTTTTCCTTCATATATTTGATGGCAGTGATCAGGAATATGAACAGCAAAACTAAAAGCGCAATCATAATTAAGAAATAAAGCGAACCAAATAAACCGAATATACTTGCGTACCCTGTTGTCATTGACAATTGATTCCTCCTATGGTTTTTAATATTTTTTCTGTATTTTAAGATATTATAGATTATTATAGTAGATAAGAATAGCATTATGATCGAATTAGTATTATAAATTGGATATCATAGCTCGGAGGGGTAATTATGAAAGTTGCCATTATTGGTGGTGGTTCGTTAGGTCTTATGTGGTGTGCACGCCTTATGCAAGCAGGATTAGTACCTACGCTCATTGTGCGGACGGAGGAGCAGAAGGAGTTAATCCGTGAGCAAGGATTGATATACACTGAAAACGGCGAGCATAAAACTTTTTATCCTCTAGTAGAATCTATGGTTAGTTATCTAGGTGAGCTCCCGGTGTGGACGGTTTTAATCGTAAAACAAACACATATCTCCGCTTTACTTCCTTTTTTACAAAGTCATATTAATAGGAAGGGATATATTTATTCGTTACAAAATGGTCTAGGACATTATGAGAAGCTGGTTCAGGTATTTGCACCCAAGCAAATTTATCTAGGCTCTACGAGTGATGGGGCGCTTCGGCATCAGGCAAATCATGTTGAGAGGACAGGCTATGGAGAGATTTGGGTAGGGCAGCCTGGAGAACCAGAACCACCTGCGGCTCTATTCTCTGAGGTTGATCGTTTGCAGCGGCATGGAATGATCATACAATGGGACTCGCAGATTATGATGCGTTTATGGCGGAAGGTGATTATTAACTCTACGATCAATCCCATGACAGCGGTACTTCAGATCGAAAACGGCCAGCTACTACGCTCGGATTCTGCACGTAGTATTATGAAAGCTATTTTCGACGAAGGGTGTCTAGTGGCTGCTGCACTCGGATTCCAATTTTATGAGGACTTGTGGCAGGAAATTGAGGCTGTCTGTCGAAATACATCACGTAATCGTTCTTCTATGCTTCAGGATGTATTAGGAAGTCGAAAAACGGAAATCGAATACATCAATGGTTACATTGTAAAAGCTGGTGAACGAGTAGGGATTATAACACCACATAATCAACTGATGCTACAGCTCATACATACAATAGAGGAATTACAACAGCTTGATCGCTTGAACGAGAAAGAGAATTAATGAGTATATTGGGGGAAGAGACTATGGCCCAATTATTAGCAGATTTATTTGCTATTTTTGCTACACTGCCATTCATATCATTCTTTATCATTTATTTCGTCGCTTTATATCGTACTAAGTCCAAGCGCGAGTCTGTACGCTGGGCGATCCATATTACGATGCTTTTTCTGTTGTTTACGGTAAGTGGGATGATGAAATCGATCACTGGATCTACGGCGGGCTTTTGGTGGATGGTAGTGATCTTAATACTACTGACAGGCTTGGTGCTCTTTTTGCAGTGGCGGACGCGTAGGCAGATTCAATTGGTACGAGCCTTGCGTTCTATCTGGGTGCTTGGTTTCTTTATTTTTACGATTACCTATATCGTGCTCATACCGATAGGGATTTTTACGTACTTCGGGAGAATGTAGCTCTGGCATAGACAATTAAATTTGATCAATGGTATTATATTAGATAGCATTAATGAACTATGCTTAATATATATAAAGGGGTTATCGGATGGAAATTCGAGAACATAGATTATCTTTTCATCTACCTCTAGCCAGAGATTATGTAGAGAAATTTTCCTCTGTCGCCGAGTTATATGATTATGATCCACATCGAGAAGAAAGCACATTTGAGCGTTATCAGCAGCTACAAGAGCAAAGCCTACGCTGTGATCGTATGCAATTACTAGAAGTACTGCGTTTATACAACAACCAGATTAATAATCATCCGAATGCAATGGCACAAATCGAGCGCTTAGGAAATCTAGATTCAGTCGTCGTGATTGGCGGACAGCAACCAGGGATTTTGACAGGGCCGTTATATACGATTTATAAGGTGATCACACTACTCTCATTAGCCAAACGCGAAGAAGCTCGTTTGGGGGTTCCTGTAGTTCCAGTCTTTTGGATTGCAGGTGAAGACCATGATTGGGATGAAGTGAATCACGTTTTTTTAATTACATCTGAAGATCGCATCCAAAAAGAACGCTTAACAACGCGTGTAAATAATAAGGCGTCCATTAGCCATATTCCTTTTGATCGGGAGGTAGTTAAGCAACATATCGATCAATTTTTAGATCAACAACTGCGTACTGAGCACACGGCGTTGCTTCGCGAACAGCTGTATCACGAGATCGAAGCGAGTAGCTCCTATGGACATTTTTTTGCACGCTTGATCGTTACGCTCTTTGGCGAAGATGGCATCGTGCTGATTGATTCCGTTGATCCCAATCTTAGGTCGATTGAAGGAGAGATGTTCCGTAAGCTATTGAAAGAAAATCGAGTGATCTCTCAGCTCTTATTAGAGGCGTCTGAGGAAGTGACTCGTAGGGGATATACTCCACAAGTGGAAAGTAAACATGAACATGCCAATCTGTTTGTTTATCAGAATGGCGAGCGAAATGCATTAGACTTGCAAGGTGAGCATTATCAGCTTAGAAGTACAAATGAGTTTCTGGATATCGAACAATTGATACGCCTAGCAGAGTCAGACCCTGCACGATATAGCTGTAATGTCGTAACGAGACCACTTATGCAGGAATATCTCTTTCCGGTGCTAGCCTTTGTAGGTGGGCCTGGTGAAATATCCTATTGGGGTTTGTATCGCAGAATTTTTCATCATATGGGTATGAGGTTACCGATCATTTACCCTCGGATTACGATGAGTTTGGTGGAGCGTCATGTGCAGAAGCTACAAGAAAGCTTTGATTTATCATTCGACGACCTACAGACCCTCGATAAGTACAAGGAGGGTTGGCTTGCTTCGCAGGATGATAGCAATCGAGCAGAATTGTTCTCTCAGGTAATCGAAGGGATTCAGCAGGTGTATGAGCCGTTGCAAAAGGATCTAGCAGCCTTTGATTCTAGTTTAGAAGCAATTAGCAAACAAAACTTGGTACGAATTCTTGATCAAGTTGCCTTTTTAGAACGGAAAACAAGGGATGCACTCGAAAAACGTCATCAGGCAGTTTTATTTCAATTTGATCGTGCCCAGCGATCACTCATGCCTAATGGGGGACCGCAAGAGCGAACGCTCAATCTCTACTCCTACATCAATAAATATGGATTTGAGTGGTGGAATCGCTTTAAAAAACAATCATTTACAGTGAATGGTTTGCATAAAGAAGTTCGAATCTAGGACTTTTATATCATTTTTTGATATTTTATTAAAAATCTTGCTTTCGAAGCAGGATTTTTTTGTTTTGTCTCGAATTAGTGATCAAGTGGAGTAAAGTGGTGTAAAGTGGAGTGAAATGGAGTAAAGGTGGTTTGAAACGAAATGTTTATGGGGGAATATCGGCACTCGATAGATGACAAAGGTAGAATAATTATTCCCTCGCGCTTTCGTGAAGACTTAGGTGCTAGCTTTGTAATAACTAGAGGCTTGGATAACTGTTTATTTGCATATCCAGTTGAAGAGTGGAAAGCATTAGAGCAAAAGCTAAAAAGCCTACCTTTTACTAAAGCAGATGCTCGCTCCTTTACGCGTTTTTTCTTTTCAGGTGCATCAGAATGTGAGCTAGATAAGCAGGGTAGAGTAAATATACCCAAATCCTTACTCCAATTTGCAGACATTGTTAAAGAATGCGTCATCATTGGCGTATCCAATCGTGTAGAGATCTGGAGTGAAGAGGCTTGGGATGGCTATTTCGATAAATCCAAAGGATCTTTTGAGGAGATCTCAGAAAAACTGGTCGATTTTGATCTATAAGAGGTGACTACATACTATGTTCCAGCACATAACGGTCTTATTAGATGAGGCTGTAGAGGGTCTTAACATCAAAGAAAACGGTACATATGTCGACTGCACTCTAGGCGGAGCTGGTCATAGCAAAGCGATTTTAGAATGTCTGCATGGGGGAATTCTCATAGGTATCGATCAAGATGATCGTGCATTAGCTGCTGCGGCAGAGAGGCTTGCTTCAACAGAGAATCAAGTACACCTTGTAAAGAGTAATTTCTCACGATTAGGTGAGGTTCTCGATCATCTAGGAATTGCAGAAGTGGATGGGGTTTTATTTGACTTAGGTGTTTCTTCTCCACAATTAGATGAAGCTGAGCGAGGTTTTAGCTATCAGCATGATGCGCCACTAGATATGCGTATGGATCAAAGTGGAGACCTTACAGCAGAAATGATCGTTAATGAGTGGTCTGAGGAAGAAATTGCTCGCATTTTATTTATATACGGTGAAGAAAAATTTGCTCGCAAAATAGCGAAAAAGATTATTGACAGAAGAAAAGAAGCTCCGATCAAAACAACCTTTGAATTGGCGGAATTGATCAAAGAGGGAATACCAGCAGCTGCTAGACGGACGGGTGGTCACCCTGCTAAGCGTAGCTTCCAGGCGATTCGAATCGCGGTCAATCGTGAACTAGAGGTGTATGAACAAGCGATCGAGGCAGCGATCAGTCGGCTAGCGCCAAAGGGAAGGGTAGCGGTCATAACCTTTCATTCTCTTGAAGACCGTATTACGAAAGAAGCGTTTGCAGCTCATTCTAAAGGCTGTAGCTGTCCGCCTGATTTCCCGATCTGCGTATGTGGGAATCAACCAGAATTACGAATTATCAATAAGAAACCGATCGTAGCTGGAGAACAAGAGCTCGAACTAAATCGTAGGTCACGTTCAGCTAAGCTAAGAATCGCAGAAAAAATCTAAAATTTTAAGCTTAAATAGAAGATTTAAAAATGGGTTATTAAAACAACAACGGGGGAAATTGTGATGAGTAGAATGGTCTATGGCAATCTAGCTATCAAACCAGAATATACTCCTTCAAAAAGAGAGAGAGTTATACAACAACGTAAGGTAATGATCCGACATGGCTTGCCGATCAAGGAGAAGCTCACGTACCTTTTATTAATTGTGGCCTTTGTCGCGATCTCAGGTGTATTATTATCAAAGTACGCATTATTAGCAGAAACAAACTATAAGGTACAAGATGTAAAAGCTAAAATTACAAATGTGCAAAAAGAGATCGATCTATTACAAATCGAAGTGGCGCGGCTAAGCTCCCCTGATCGCATAGAGATGGTTGCACAGGAAATGGGTCTGACACAAAGAGATGGCAATGTAAAAACAGTTCGAGTAGCTTCTTTACCTGTGGAGAAGAGTCGAGAGTAGTTGGCTTTAGGAGGAGAAACGCATGGAAACGAGAAGAAGGATGGCGTTACGTTCCATTATAGTGATTGGAGGCGGGTTTACTCTCCTCTTTTTTTTGATTTTTGGTCGTTTATTTTGGATTCAATATGTTGAGGCAGATTGGCTTAATGCAGCTGCTTTCTCGCAATGGGAGCGTGAGGAGTTCGTTGAACCTACGCGAGGCGCGATCCTAGATCGAAATGGTCACAATCTTGCTTATAATGGTCCTTCCTATAATGTTGTGGCGATAGTAAGTGACAAAGCACCCGCCTATGTTCAAGATCCAGTTGCCGCCGCCAAACTGTTAGCACCAATTCTGAATATGAGTGTAGAGAAATTGCTCGAGCAAATATCGCGTAGCAATCGCTATCAGGTGGAGCTCCGACCTGGTGGATGGAAAATATCTGAGGAAAAGAAAAAGCAAATCGAGGAGCTTGAACTACCAGGGATTACATTTGTTAGAAATACAAAGCGCTATTACCCCAACAACATGTTTGCAGCCCACTCATTAGGCTATGTAAATAAAGATGGTGAGGCCATAATGGGCCTAGAATACTATTACGATGAGATTTTAAAAGGGGAAGGTGGAAAATTCCGCTTTACGAAGGATAATAAAAAAAATTACGTTCTCCCCCAAGGAATCGAGGAATATGAGCCAGCTATTGATGGGCGTGATATCGTTTCGACGATTGATCAGCGCATTCAACATTTTGTTGAGCAGGCATTAGATGAGGCAGTGAAAACTTATACTGCCAAGGGAATGTGGGTAGTTGTAGTGGATCCAAATACGATGGAGATCCTCGCGATGTCGAGTCGCCCCAATTTTGACCCGAATGAGTATAACACTTTTGATATAGATAGTTTTGCGAATCTACCCATCAGCTCTCCGTATGAACCCGGTTCTACGATGAAGATCCTTACTTTAGCGGCAGCAATTGAGGAGGGTGTATGGAATGGAGAGGAGCTATTTAAATCAGGGCAATATTCTAGTAAGTTCATACAGCCACCGATTCGAGACTATAATCGTGTCGGTTGGGGGGAGATTAACTTCCTCGAGGGGATCCAACGTTCGAGTAACGTTGCGGTAACGATTTTAGGCTATGAACGCTTAGGTAGAGAAAAGCTCTATGAATACTATAATAAGTTTGGCATGGAGGAAAAGACGGGAATCGATTATCCGTACGAAAAGGTAGGAAGGCTACCGAATGTACAAAGTGCTCCTCCTCGAGATATTGCTGTCACTACATTTGGGCAGGGTTTTAGTGCGACTGCTATTCGACAGGTGACAGCGATTTCTGCAGCGATTAATGGGGGGAAGGTACTTAGACCACATCTGATGAAGGAGATTCGTGATCCTCATACGGGAGAGGCACTCTCTACAATAGAACCTACAGTGATCAATCAGGTAATCAGTGAGTCTACCTCGAAGAAAGTGCGAGAAATACTCGAAACAGTAGTGAGTAGTCCTGTAGGCTCGGGACGCGGCTATGCGGTTGACGGTTATAAGGTTGGAGGAAAAACGGGTACTGCGCAAAAAATTGACTCTACGAATCGATACGCTGAGGATAAGTTCATTTATTCATTTGTGGGCTTTGCTCCTGCAGATAAACCGGAACTATTAGTTTATGTTGCGGTCGATGAGCCTGATATCAGCGGCGTGCCTAGTAGTGTCTTTGTCGGCAAAATTTTTAGAGATGTGATGAAGAATAGCTTGCAGTATCTACAGGTTGAGCCTGAGTTCGTTGATCAACAGGAGATTATTGAGAGCTCAGAAACGATTCCAATGCCAAATCTGATTGACCAATATAGTAATGTTGCTATTCAAAACGTACTTTCTCTCGGTCTTAAAACTAAAGTAATTGGTGAAGGTGATAAGGTGCTACGCCAGTACCCACCACCCGATCGCATGGTTGAGTTAGGTACGCGTATTTTTATTGTTACAGAAGAGGAGAGTAAGATTCCTAGTTTTATAGGCAAATCATTACGTGATGTGATTGAGTTCACTTCATTGATGGAAATATCATTAGAGACATTTGGTTATGGATTTGTAGTCGAGCAAAGCATACCCGAGGGAACTCCGATAATTAAGGATTCAAAGCTCTCGATTCGGTTAGAGGCGCTCAATCCTCAAACTCCACCAACGACAATACCTAATATGATTAATCAAACAGTAGACTCAAAGGACGAAGAAGCAAAACCTGAGGAAGAAGAGAAAACAGAGGGTGTAAAGCACAATTATTCGAAACTAGGTAGCACTGACTAAACGAGCGTTCTAACCCCCGTACTAGTAGAATAAATCTAAGTTAGACTTGGACAACACTAATGCCCAAACCTCTAACTTTTATTCTCTAGGAAGGTGATGCTCGTGCGGGTTTCTAATGTTACTGTTCGCAAACGAATTATGATTCTTTTACTGGCCATTCTAATCTTCTATTCCGTTCTGATTACTAGACTCGGCTATATTCAACTGTATCAAGGAAATTGGCTACTAGACAAGGCCGAGGATCTCTGGAGTCGGGATATTCCTTTTGAACCTAAAAGGGGAAGAATTTTAGATCGCAATGGTAATTTACTAGCGTATAACATTAGTGTTGCTACTGTAATGGCGATTCCTGCCCAGATTGAGGATGCCAAGACTACAGCTGCCAAACTAGCTCCTATACTTAATATGAATGAACAAAAGCTGTATGAAAAGATTACAAAGAAATCCTTAATAGAGTACATCACGCCTGAGGGACGGAGAATCTCCGAGGCTAAGGCTAAAGAGGTACAAGCGCTTGATTTACCTGGGATCGTAATTGCTGAGGATAGTAAACGAGTGTATCCAAATGGAGAGTTAGCTGCACATATTCTTGGCTTTGCTGGTGGCTATAACCAAGGATTAACCGGGCTAGAACTCGTTTATGATGAAGCGCTAAAGGGCACACCTGGAGCAATTTCCTTCTATGCTGATGGCAAGGGAGGTAGCATGCCAGGGGAGTCAACACGCTTCTTACCTGCGACAAATGGTCTTGATCTTGTCACAACATTAGATTTGACAATTCAAAATATACTAGAGCGAGAGATGAAGCAAGCGATGCTCACGTATGATCCAGAAGGGGTCATAGGCATCGTTGTGTCGCCCAAAACAGGTGAAATACTGGCAATGGCCAGCTACCCTACCTTTAATCCAGGTAAATATCAGGAGTATCCAGCAGAGATTTATAATCGCAACATGCCGATCTGGAAGATGTATGAACCAGGCTCCACTTTTAAGATCATTACGTTAGCGGCAGCATTAGAGGAAACAAAAGTCGATCTCAAAAATAGTCGCTTTCATGATCCGGGTTTTGCAGTCGTAGCGGGGGCGCGCATGCGTTGCTGGAAGGCTGGTGGGCACGGGTCGCAAACCTTTATGGAGGTTGTAGAAAATTCCTGTAACCCTGGTTTTGTAGAGCTTGGCATGAGATTGGGTAAAGAAAAGCTGTTTCAATATATCAAAAATTTTGGTTTTGGTCAGAAAACAGGAATCGATTTACGTGGTGAGGCAACGGGGATTCTCTTTAAATTGAATCGTGTTGGCCCTGTTGAGCTTGCGACTACAGCCTTTGGTCAGGGGGTATCTGTAACACCGATTCAGCAGGTTATGGCAGTATCAGCAGCGGTAAATGGTGGCAAGCTTTTCACTCCTTTTCTCGCCAAGCAATGGATTGATCCCAAGAGTGGTGATGTAGTAAATGAATCTACTCCGACACCGAAGCGAACTGTGATTTCTGAAACCACTTCCAAGCAGGTGCGTGAAGCACTAGAATCGGTTGTAGCCAAGGGGACAGGATACCGTGCATATATCGAAGGGTATCGCATGGGCGGTAAAACGGGGACAGCACAAAAAGTAGGACCTACTGGACATTATCTGGCTAACAATCACATCGTTTCATTTATTGGTATTGCACCTATGGATGATCCCGAGCTGGTCATTTATGTTGCTGTAGATAATCCGAAGGGAATACAGTTTGGTGGGCTAGTCTCTGCTCCTATTGTAAAAAATGTGATGGAGGAATCCCTACAATATCTCAATATCCTTCCACGTAAGGGCGGATTGCCAAATGAAAAGAAATTTTTTGACTCGATCCGTTATGAAAGTGTGCCTGATCTACTTGGTATGAGCTTAACTGAGATTCGAAATGCACATTATGGCATACAGCTGGATGTAGCAGGTGAAGGAAAGTATGTTATTGATCAGAGTCCTGCAGCTGGTACAAGAATTCGAGAAGGTCTAAAAATTCGCATTTATTTGGGTGACAAATCCCAAATTTCTCAGTAAGATTGAAGGGATTGCATCTTAATGAAACTAAATGAGCTCCTAGTATCTCTACCTGTATATCGTATAGATGGGGATCAAGAGATTGAGATAAGTAGCATTACCTCCGATTCTCGGAAAGTGACTTCGGGTAGTTTATTTGTGGCGTTGGTAGGACATAACGTAGATGGACACCGATTTTGTAGCCAAGCGATTGAACGAGGAGCAGCCGCAATAGTAGTAGAGAGCGGTAGGGAGATTTCACGTGTGAATGATGTCGCTCTTATTGAGGTGAGTGATTCTAGGCGTACTTTAGCTATACTCGCAGATGCATTTTATGGGCATCCTTCACATCTGCTCAAAGTAATCGGGGTAACGGGAACCAATGGTAAAACGACAACTACCCATTTGATTCGTAGCATATTAGAGGATCAGGGCTATAAATCCGGTTTGATCGGGACGATTTCTACTGTAATTGGTGACGAGGTCATCGAGAGTAAGAATACAACTCCAGAGTCAATTGATTTACAACAAACATTGGCACGTATGGTTAGCGCGAAATGCCAATATGCGATCATGGAGGTTTCATCACATGCACTGTACCAAGGACGAGTCCGAGGAGCAGAGTATGCCTCTACAATCTTCACCAACCTAACACAAGATCATTTGGATTATCATCGCACAATGCAGGAGTATCGGCATGCCAAGGGACTTCTTTTCGCGCAGATGGGTAACTCATATGGGGCGAGAAATCGGCCGGCTATCTTAAATGCTGATGATACGGTAGCGGTAGAGTATGCAAGAATCACTGCTGCTCCCGTGATTACATATGGAATTGAACAGAAGGCGGATGTTCGAGCCAGTAACTTGGTCGTTAGCGATCGTGGCATCACATTTTGGCTCGATACGTGGAAGGGCTCAGCAAAGGTTCTTTTACAGCTAACGGGTAGATTTAATGTGTATAATAGCTTGGCAGCAATTGCAACTGCATTAGTTGAGGGCATCGAGCTTAGCTCTATTATTACAAGTCTAGGTAAGGTTACAGGTGTTGATGGACGCTTGCAGCGTGTGGATGGGGGACAGAGCTATACGATTCTCGTTGATTACGCACATACACCAGATAGTCTCGAAAATGCGCTGACGACGATTCGTCAGTTTGCCAAGGGTAGAGTGATAAGTATAGTCGGCTGTGGTGGAGATCGCGATCGGGGTAAGCGTCCACAAATGGCTCGGATTGCTACGAAGTGGAGCGATTTTACAATCTTTACATCAGACAATCCACGCCATGAAGACCCTGTAGCTATTTTAGCAGATATGGTAGCAGGATTAACTGCGGCTGAACAGTCGTTTATCAATTATGAGGTTGTCATAGATCGCAAGGTGGCGATCTATCGAGGTATAGAAAATGCGAAGCCGAATGATATTGTTTTAATAGCTGGAAAGGGGCATGAAACATATCAGGACTTCGGTGATCATGTGATCCACTTTGATGATCGAGAAATAGCACTTGAAGCGATAAGGAGTAATGCAGATGCGTAAGCAAATAGCAGAGATAATAAATATGATCGGTGGTGAGTGGCTCGGAAGTAGGTCGTCACTCGATCAGATGGTCATTGGTATTTCCACTGATTCACGAAAAGTAGAGACAAATACACTTTTTGTCCCCATTATCGGAGAGAATTTTGATGGACATCATTTTATTTTGGATGCTCTTCAAATGGGTGCAATTATGGCATTGTGGAAGAGGGACCATACAATGGAGCCGCCTCCGAACTCTCCCATTCTCCTGGTAGCCGATCCGCTAGAATCTTTGCAAAGGCTCGCACATCTTTATCGTAGAGAGGTTGGTTGTCGCGTTGTAGCGATCACCGGTAGTAACGGTAAGACGTCAACGAAGGATATTGTCTATAGCATGCTGGGGGTAAAATATCTCACACAAGCTAATATCGGCAATTTGAATAATGAAATTGGAATGCCCCTAACATTACTTGCAATGCCCGAGGATACAGAGGTTGCAGTGCTCGAAATGGGGATGAATCATTTTGGTGAGATTGAACTTTTAAGTCAAATAGCAGAGCCCGATTATGCCATTATTACGAATATCGGTGAAGCGCATATAGAACATTTAGGCTCTAGAGAAGGAATTGGAGCCGCAAAGTTAGAAATCCTAACTGGTATGAATGATCAGGCGAGTCTATTTTATCCTGGAGGCGAGACGTTAATTACAGAGTCATCTGCCTTCCAACAATTCAAAGGAAATAAGGTAAGCTGTGGGGTTGATGCTCCATATGATCAAGCCCTAACTGTGGTAGAGAATCAAGGTCTAGCTGGCTTGGTATTAGAGGATCGGAATACTAATGAACAGTATCAGCTACCGATTCCCGGAGTTCATAACGCCCAAAACGCATCATATGCGCTTGCACTTGGAACATTATTACAAATGTCTCCGTCTGAGATGAGAGAGGGTCTGGCGAAGGTTTCCTTATCAAAGATGCGCATGGAATTGCTTAAGGGAAAAAATGGTGTTACGATAATTAATGATGCTTATAACGCGAGTCTTATGTCGATGCGAGCGGCATTACGTTTTGTGGCTGATTTGCAGGAGTGGCCGCAAAAGGTAGTGGTGTTAGGTGATATTGGAGAATTGGGTTCATATGGGCCAAGCACACACCAAACAATTGGAAAAGAGCTCGATCCTACTCATTTTCCCATCGTTTTTGTCACTGGCAGCTTATCCAAGCATATCGTAGAGGGAGCATTACAAGCAGGCTATCAACAGGTTAGACATTTTGAAACTAGGGAGCAATTGACTGCAGCACTACTGCCTCATCTAAACTCAGAGACGGTGATATTATTTAAAGCCTCACGTTTTATGGAATTGGAGCAGGTTGTGCAATCCTTGGTATAGTACTGGAGTTGAACAGATGATCACACGCGTAATATTGGTCTCAATTTTAGTTGCATTTCTAATTGCTCTGATAGTAGGTCCGATACTGATTCCGTTACTACGTCGCCTGAAATTTGGTCAGAGCATTCGTGAGGAAGGCCCACAATCGCATATGAAAAAGGCAGGTACTCCTACGATGGGTGGGATCATCATTATCCTGTCCTTTTCATTAGCAGCACTTATTTTTGCAAATCATAATACAGAACTTTTCCTCATCATGTTGGTTACTTTAGGCTATGGTCTGATTGGCTTTTTGGACGACTTTATCAAGATCGCTTTCAAGCGAAATCTCGGTCTTACATCGAGACAAAAGCTACTAGGGCAAATTGTAATAGCAAGTGTTTTTTATTTCTTCTTAATGAAAAGTGGAATCTCAACTGAAGTGATGATACCAATCATTGATGTGAGTATTGATTTGCAATGGCTTTATTTTCCTTTTATCATTTTTGTATTAGTAGGTGCATCTAATGGCGTCAATTTGACAGATGGATTGGATGGACTATTAGCAGGTGTTTCTTCGATCGCATTTGGTGCATATACATTCATAGCGCTGAGTTTATCAAAATACGATGTAGCCATTTTTACAGCTGCAGTCGTCGGTGCTTTGCTCGGATTTTTGGTTTACAATGCTCATCCTGCCAAAGTATTTATGGGAGATACAGGCTCACTCGCCTTGGGTGGTGCGATTGCGGCAACAGCAGTGCTCACCAAAACAGAAGTACTACTTGTAATCATCGGTGGGATCTATGTCGTCGAGACGCTTTCAGTAATGATTCAAGTCATCTCATTTAAAACGAGAGGAAAGCGCGTCTTTCGTATGAGTCCGATCCATCATCATTTTGAGCTATTAGGCTGGTCCGAATGGAAAGTGGTTACACGCTTTTGGTTTGTTGGTCTAATTTTTGCAGTGGCGGGAGTCTATATCGGGGTGTATCTCTAATGGTAAATTGGAATCAAGGGGTAGCAAAACTATCACATAAAAAAGTATTAGTATTAGGGGCGGCGCGAAGTGGGATTTCAGCCGCTCATTTGCTGTTAAAATTGGGTGCATACGTGCATCTAAATGACGGTGCTTTGCCTAAGTCTGGTGAGAATTGGGTAAACGAGCTGCTAGATCAGGGAGTTCGAGTCATTGTCGGTGAGCATCCAGTGGATTTGTTGGATGAGGGCTTTGATCTGATCGTCAAAAATCCGGGGATTCCCTATCGGCATCCATATGTAGTCGCTGCTGAACAGATGGGAATTCCGATTGTAACTGAAATCGAGCTTGGCTATGCGATACTTGAAGGACAATTAATTGGAATCACTGGCTCAAATGGTAAAACAACAACGACTACCTTGGTTGGAGAGATGTTTAAGCATGCGCATAGAGATACTATTGTGGCTGGCAATATTGGTTATGTTTTTTGTGAGCAGGTACAAGCAAGCCATCCGAATACTGTGATTGTAACGGAGCTTTCGAGCTTTCAACTAAAGGGTACAAAAGAATTTAGACCACAGATTGCTTGTTTATTAAACCTCTATCAACATCATCTCGATTACCATGAAACATATGATGATTATGTTGCATCAAAGCTACGTCTCTTTGACAATCAAATCGAAACGGACTATGCAGTTCTTAATTGGGATCAAGAACAGGTGCGTATGCAAGCGAGTAAAATGAAATCACAAATCTTTTGGTTTAGTACCAAGGAGGAAGTAGAGCAAGGAGTCTATATAACTGATGCGATGCTAAATGATGTTCGTGAGCGTTGGATTTTTTATAAGCGAGACTCTGCTCCGCAGCCACTTCTACCTGTTTCAGCGATCCTTATTATGGGTGAGCATAATTTAGAAAATGTGCTTGCGAGTGTAATGATTTCCTTACTCGGTGGAGTAGGAGTAAAGGAAATAATCGAGGTACTACAGCAATTTAATGGCGTCGAGCACCGTTTGGAGTTTGTCGCTGAGAAGCATGGTGTTCGTTACTACAATGATTCAAAGGCAACTAATCCAGAAGCTACCCAAAAAGCAATTCAAAGCTTTAAGCAGCCGATCATATTGATTGCGGGTGGGTTGGAGCGTGGAGAAAATCTAGAGGAATTGAGTTCGCTATTTAGTACTGCTATACATACATTGATCTCTTATGGAGAAACAAAGGAACGTTTTTATACGATGGCTATTGCTGCAGAGGTTGGACGTGTAGAGAAGGTTCTAGATGTTAAGGAGGCTGTACTACGTGCAGCCGAGCTGGCACGACCAGGAGATTTAGTGCTATTATCCCCAGCCTGTGCTTCATGGGATCTTTATTCCTCCTTCGAAGAAAGAGGACGAATTTTTAAGGAGGCTGTGAATACTCTTTAGTAGAGTAGGAGTAGCCGAGCTTTATAGACCTACTCGTATATGAAACTATATACAAGGAGTGGGTAATCTTTGAATAAAACTCGGACCAATCCGGATATATTGATCATTATATCTACACTATTGTTGCTTAGTATTGGTGTTATAATGGTATATAGCTCTAGTGCGGTACTAGCACTACATGAAATGGGCGACCAAGCCTATTATGTAAAGCGTCAATTGATTTTTGCCTTTCTTGGAATTATTGCTATGTTTGTAACGATGAATCTTGATTATTGGATATTGCGTAAGTGGTCCAAAGAAATTCTCATTACGTGCTTCCTACTATTATTATTGGTATTAATACCAGGAGTAGGGCTCGTACGTGGGGGAGCGAGGAGCTGGCTGGGGATTGGGGCATTCTCCATCCAACCATCCGAATTCATCAAATTGGCTATGATTATCTTTATGGCAAAATGGCTCTCAGAGAATCAAAAGAAGCTTCCCTTCTTTTTTAAGGGCCTTTTACCGATGTTAGCTTTGTCAGGTGCAGCATTTGCCTTGATTATGCTACAACCGGATCTCGGTACAGGAACCGTACTCATGGGAACGATTATGCTGATGATTTTTGTAGCTGGGGCACGCATAACACATTTAGCAACGTTAGGGATGGCAGGTATTGCGGGATTTGTTGCTCTGGTTTTGGCCGAGCCCTATCGTGTTAAACGCATTCTCGCTTTTTTAGATCCATGGCAGGATCCGTTAGGGTCAGGCTATCAAACAATTCAGTCGTTATTTGCGATTGGTCCTGGTGGCTTGATGGGTGTTGGATTGGGTCATAGTAGGCAGAAGTATAATTATTTACCTGAACCATATAATGATTTTATTTTTTCCATTCTTGCTGAGGAGCTTGGTTTTATCGGCGGTACAGCTGTGCTGATTTTATTTTTGCTGCTCATATGGCGTGGCTTACGAACAGCAATTACAGCACAGGATCCATTTGGTAGCTATGTGGCGGTTGGTATCACAGGTATGATTGCATTACAGGTGCTGATCAATGTCGGTGTAGTCACAGGCTTGTTTCCGGTTACAGGCATCACCCTGCCTTTTATGAGCGCAGGAGGGTCATCGCTAACATTAACTCTAACAGGAATTGGTGTCTTGCTAAACATATCAAGATACGCTAGATGAAGGGTAGAGGCCTAAATTTTGTCCACACATCTGGGCGATTGTCACCCCTTTTCTGTTTATGCATAAATTATGATATCTACGAAAACATTTTGCGTGGGTCCCCCACTAGGGTTCCTCTTTGGAGTCATGTTTTTTTAGAAGGAGGGTATCGTTAACTATGAAAGAAATCATCAACCAGCTTCTTGAGGCCAATATAGGTCAGATTCTCGTAGATGAACCTATGAAAAAGCATACAAATTGGGAAATAGGCGGCCCTGCCGACCTGTTGATCATACCGAAATCGATTGCAGATCTTAGCAAGGCGATCCAGATTCTAATGGCCAAAGAGATACCATGGATGGTGATTGGGCGTGGCTCTAATATGCTTGTTCTCGATGGTGGAATTCGAGGAGCAGTAATCAAGCTTGGCGAGGGCTTTGATTATATGCGAGTTGAAGAAGAGCGCATCACTGTAGGGGCTGGATATTCCTTTATCAAATTAGCAGTTCAAGCAGGTAAGCTAGGACTTGTGGGACTCGAGTTTGCTAGTGGAATTCCCGGAACTGTAGGCGGTGCGGTCTATATGAATGCCGGTGCTCATGGTTCAGACGTTTCACAAATTTTGAGTGAGGCTGTCATTCTCTGGGACAATGGCGAAATTGAACATTTGCAAAATGAAGATATGAAATTTTCATATCGAACATCAATCTTACAAAAACGTAAGGGGATTGTGCTCGAAGCTGTTTTTATGCTTAAAAAAGGAGAGCGAAAGGATATTGCTAGCCGAATGGCTGCGTATAAGGATCGTAGATTAGTGACACAACCGTATACAGAGGCATGTGCTGGTAGTGTATTTCGTAATCCGACGGGTGATCATGCAGGTCGCTTGATTGAAAGCTTAGGGCTAAAAGGGAAGCAGATTGGAGATGCTCAAATCTCTCCGATTCATTCCAATTTTATTGTAAACCATGGCAATGCACGTGCTACTGATGTCTTACAATTAATTCAATACGTACAAAAGGAAGTCAAAGATCAGTATCAAATAGAATTAGAAACAGAAGTACTGGTGATGGGCGAGGAATAACCGGAGGTGGAAGATTGGACACACTAGTCATCGAAGGCGGTATCCCTCTTGAAGGTAAGATCCGTGTCCATGGTTCAAAGAATGCAGCACTTCCCATCCTAGCTGCTACAATTTTAGCAGAAGGTGAGCATGAGATTGAAGATGTCCCTCAGTTACTAGATATTCAAGTAATGCTCCAGATCCTGGCATCATTAGGGGCGCCTAGTAAGCATGAAGGAAATAAAGTTACGATCAATACAGGACAGCTAACTACTGCTAGAGTTCCAGAATCTCTAATGGGACAAATGAGGTCGTCGATCTTTTTAATTGGCCCATTATTGGCACGCTGTGGAGAGGCGATTGTATTTCGACCTGGCGGCTGTGCGATTGGCTCACGTAGAATTGATCTTCATATCGATGGATTGCGTCGACTCGGCGTAGAGATCGAGGAGAGCGAAGGAGTTATCTTTTGTAAAGCGAATCAACTAGTCGGAGCCAAGGTAGTACTAGACTATCCGAGTGTCGGTGCTACTGAGAACATAATGATGGCAGCGACCAGAGCAAAAGGAACAACGCGCATAGTGAATGCCGCGAGAGAACCAGAAATCATTGACCTACAAAACTATCTAAATAAGATGGGTGCTCGCGTTAGTGGGGCTGGGAGTAATGAGATATCCATCGAGGGAGTAGAACGACTTTATGCAAGTCAACATCATGTCATTCCAGATCGTATTGTTGCAGGTACTCTTTTGACAGCCGCTGCGATTACGGGTGGAGATGTTGCACTATGTGGAGTTATACCTTCACACCTGGAGGCAATCACCGAGGTTTTTTCTAGAAGTGGTACTCAAATTAATTATGCAAATGATATGATGCGAGTAATTGGAACAAAGCGCCCCAAAGCTATTGATAAGATCACAACTTCACCTCACCCAGGTTTTCCTACCGATATGCAACCTCAGTTAATGTCCTACCTCTCATTAGCGAATGGCACAAGTATATTGAGTGAGACCGTATTTGATGGACGCTTTCGCCATGTTGATGAACTGCATAGAATGGGTGCGCAAATCTATGTAGACTATCACACTGCGATCATTCGAGGCGTTCCAAAATTAACGGGTGCACGTGTTGAAGCGACTGATTTACGGGCGGGAGCTGCATTGATCTTAGCTGGAATAGCTGCAGAGGGTAGAACGATCATTGAAAAGGTATCACATATTGATCGTGGGTATGAAAAAATTGAGCAGATGTTTGTCAAATTAGGAGCCAACATTCAACGCAATAAAATAGCCTAAGTTACGAACTCGGCAGGTTGCCGAGTTCGACTATTATCTATTTATCAAAAAACATGCCAAAAGTACTATCCTAAATGCTATAATGATTGTTATATAATATACTAGATTCATAGATAATGGAGCTTATAGAGGGTGATCATGTGGAACACCGCAAAAAAAGAGCGGGGAAGCTATTGTTTGTCTTATTCCTCTTTTTCTTTGCTATTCTCATCGTGTTATTTTTTCAATCCTCTTATAGCAAAGTCCAAACAATTTTTGTCACTGGAACCGAGCGGCTTATGGGTCAAGATATCATTGCACAAAGTGGCATTGAACTAGGGAATCAAATTCTCCTTGTTAGAGAGAGTAATGTAAGAGAATTACTACTGAACAATCCACTGATCAAAGAGGTTGAACTAGAAATCAATTTTCCTGGGAAAATAACGATACATATCGAAGAGTATCGAACTGTGGCTTATTACTACCATGATCAGAGTAAACTGTATCCTGTCATGGAAAATGGTTATGTACTTGAGCAGGAGATCGAGGAATTAATCAATCATCCCATCCTCACAGAGTGGGAGCAACGCGAATTACTGCCGAACTTCTGCAATGAGCTGTCACAGCTAAACGTAATTGTTCTGCAACAGATCTCTGAAGTTCGATTGGTTCCTAGTGAAACAGATCCTTATAAGCTGATTCTTTATATGAGAGATGGATTTGAGGTGCAAACTTCGATCATTCAGTTTGCAAAACATCTAAAAAACTATCATTATGTTGTCGAAAATTTGGATGGTAAGGAGCCTGGTGTCATCAGTTTAAGTGATGCAGGGGTTTATTATATCTCTTACAAAGAATTGGATGACTCTCTCGAAATCAATTTAGACTAGAGATTTCGGCATTTTGCAAGAAGATCAGTAGCCAATAATTTACTACTAAAAAAAACTTGAAAAAAAGAGGGAAAGTGAAGCACGTGTGGAATTTAATATAGAAGCACATGTTTTACTTCCATAATAATAGGAGGTGCCACCGATTGAACTCACAAGACTTCATCGTTAGTTTAGATATAGGTACGTCCAAGGTACGAGTTATAATCGGAGAGATCAATCATCATTCTTTTAACATCGTAGGCGTTGGAATGGCGAATTCAGATGGGATAAAAAAGGGTGCAATTGTAGACATAGATGCTACAGTTAGATCGATTCGAGAAGCAGTAGCTGAGGCTGAACGTATGGTTGGAATAACAGTAACGGGTGTACATGTTGGGTTATCAGGTAATCATATCCAACTTATGCCAACACAGGGTGTAGTTGCTGTATCCAGTGATGATCGCGAAATTCGACACGAAGACGTCGAACGAGTAATCGATGCAGCCAAAGTTGTAGCAATTCCACCTGAACGTGTCATAGTTGATGTTGTTCCTCGTGAATTTGTCGTAGATGGTCTACGGGAAATTCAAGATCCCAAAGGAATGATTGGTGTACGATTGGAAATGGATGGTACATTAGTTACCGGCTCTAAAACCATTTTACATAACATAGCGCGCTGTATTGAACGTGCCGATCTCGATCTTCTAGGACTATATTTACAACCTCTAGCTGAGGCTGAGCTTGTCTTATCTCGGGATGAGCGTAATTTAGGTACTGCTTTGATCGATATCGGAGCAGGCACTGCGACTTTAGCCGTGTTTGATGGCGGCGATCTCGTTGCACATAGTGTACTACCAATTGGTGGTGACAATATTACCAACGATATTGCTTATGTACTTTACTCCTCAACCGAGATGGCAGAGAAATTAAAGATTAAATATGGTTGCGCATTGATTGATGACTCTTCCGATGAAGAGGTTTTTGATGTACCACGAATCGGTAGTGATATTACTAAAAAGTATAGTCAATTTGATTTAGCCAATATTATTGAGCCTCGATTGGCAGAGATCCTTTATTTGATCAAAAAAGAAATCGAGCGCTTAGGCTATAAAAAGTTATCAGGTGGTTATGTATTTACTGGTGGAGTATGCTCAATGCCAGGATTTAATACGATGGCAAAGGAACTATTTGATAACTCTGTACGTATCGCTTTACCCGATTATTTGGGTGTTAGAGATCCTTCTTTCACCTCTGGTGTAGGTGTATTACATTATGCTAATAAATTTTATGCTCTTAAACCATCTGCGATGACGAAAGAAAAGGCAACACAAGGACAAGCCCCCAAAGTTAAAAAGAAAGCTGCCACTGAGCCTGGGGCCTTTGAGAAAATCCGTAATTGGTTTAGTGAATTTATCTAGTGGTGTGAGAAAATGAGGGGGTTAAATATATGCTAGATTTTGCAATGGATGTAGGTTCGCTTGCAACAATAAAAGTGATTGGTGTCGGTGGTGGAGGCAATAATGCTGTTAACCGAATGATCGAAAGTGGCGTTCAAGGGGTTGAGTTTATCTGTGTCAATACAGATGCACAAGCGTTACTCACCTCAAACGCAAAATATAAGATGCAAATTGGTGAAAAGCTAACTCGTGGGCTCGGAGCAGGTGCCAATCCCGATATCGGCAAAAAAGCTGCTGAAGAGACTCGTGAAGCAATTGAAAATGTACTTAGAGGTGCAGATATGGTCTTTGTTACCGCTGGAATGGGTGGTGGAACAGGGACAGGTGCAGCACCTATCATTGCTGAAATTGCAAAGGAATTAGGAGCTCTTACCGTAGGCGTAGTTACACGACCATTTAAATTCGAAGGGAAGAAACGCTCCTTACAAGCAGAGGGTGGGATCGCTGCTCTCAAGGAAAAGGTGGATACACTAATCGTCATTCCGAATGATCGACTGTTAGAGATCGTCGACAAAAACACGCCAATAACTGAAGCTTTCAAGCAAGCGGATAATGTTCTCCGTCAAGGGGTACAAGGTATTTCCGATTTGATTGCTGTTCCTGGATTAATCAATCTTGACTTCGCTGACGTGAAAACGATCATGACGGAGAAGGGCTCTGCACTTATGGGTATTGGCGTGGCATCTGGAGAAAATCGTGCTACGGAAGCTGCTAAGAAGGCAATTATGAGTCCGCTTCTCGAGACTTCGATCGAAGGTGCTCGTGGAGTGTTAATGAATATTACTGGTGGAACGAACTTGAGCCTATATGAAGTGAATGAAGCAGCAGAGATCGTACAAGCATCGTCAGATCCAGATGTGAATCTGATCTTTGGTGCTGTTATCAATGAAGATCTCAAGGACGAGATCTTGGTTACTGTCATAGCTACTGGCTTTGACGAACGTAAGCCACAGGCAGTACAGCAAGTACGTAAAGCTCCAGATTTATTTACAGCACCTACACAAGAGGAGCGCTTTAACACAAGAGATGATTTCGATATCCCAACTTTCTTGAGAAACAAAAATCGTGATCGTAATTAAATTTTACAAAAGTAATATACACATGCGAAAGGCTATTCCTATGCTGATACGGCAAAGGAATAGCCTTTTTTATAGTTCCAAACAATTATTGACTTTATTTACTATATTACGAGATAATAGTATATGGAAATATTAGTAAAAATGGGATATATATCAGCATAAAGGGAGAACTTGATCTCAGTAGGAGGATGAGCTATGCGAGTTAAATGGTTTATTATTTTCATTGTACTTACCGTTGTAATAGAAACAGGAATATATTATGCTAGTCTATTAATGTTTCCAGATATGCTATGGTTAGATATGCTGTTCATTGTATCGGGTTCGATATTTGTTCTCAGCTTATTTTTAGCCTCTAGTGGTGGAATTTATGATAAAATGATCCAAATAAGTATGAGGGAGACCCTTCTATTTAGTTCGCTTCCTTTCAAAGAGGAGCAAAAGGTCACAACGATAAGAATAAACCCTATATTAGTTGGTTCTTCTCTCTTTTTATTAGTGTGTTTTGTCCTCGCAGTGATATAAGGAATAAGTTCTTATATAGCGAGAACTCACGATGCAGATAGCCACTTTTGATGATTCGATCATCAGAGGTGGCTTTTATTGTTTTTCTTCCAATTAAAGTCAATATTCACCTCCAGGAATTGACAGACTTTGAACAGCCCCTATATTATACTAGACCACAAAGTATTCTTTGATAGGAGAAGCACACTGAAAATATATGTGGATCTGTTGTTTCTATTAAACCTCATAACCGATTTTTTATTGCTATGGATGACTGCTTTTTTTCGTCGACGACAGGTGCGTTTATGGCGTCTTTTTACTGGAGCTATGGTTGGGACAACATATTTGCTCATTCTCTTTGTTGAAGCTTTGGCACCGCTGTATTCATGGTATGGAAAGCTAGGTTTATCGATCTTGATGATTATCGTGACATTTGGGTTGAGTCGCTTTGAACTGCTGTTTAAGGATACGCTGATTTTCTATATGGTAAGCTTCCTGTTTGGCGGAGGAATCTTTGCACTTTCTTTTTTATTGCAGGGGAAAGAGAGCACTTTAAACGGCGTACTTGTTTTCGAGGATGCTTTTGTACTACCACAAGCTTCTTTTTTGACGCTAGTAATCGGTTATGTACTGATGATCTTTCTGTCAAAAATGTATTTTCAAGCGATAGAAGTAGCAAAGCGAAGAGACAAATATATACTACCGCTGCGCTTGGCATTCTTGGATACAGTGATCGAGACGAAAGGCTTACTCGATACAGGAAATGCATTACATGAACCCATTACTCGTGTACCAGTCATCATTCTACAAATCGACCAGCTCTCTGCACTACTACCAGCTACGTTGATAGAAGGGATCAAGCAGGGATCAGATGCTTTCATGAATGCCAATTGGTATGAGGGGATTGCACCAGTATGGCAGAGTCGCATTCGAATTATCCCTTATCGAGGAGTTGGGAAAGGAAATCAAATGCTCCTAGCATTAACACCTGATTGGTTAGAGATTCAAGATGGAGATCAAGTGTACCGTACGAATCGAGTGCGAGTTGGTCTTACCCAAGAGAAACTGTCGGCGGACGGAACCTATATGGCAATTCTTCATTCTGGATTGTTGAGAGATGAGGAATCACCAGAAAAAATAGAGGAGGTATACTATGCAAACGAAACTTCGCCTTAAAATCCAACTTATTTGGTATCGTATCATGCTTTCGTTGGGGCTAAAATCGGAGGAAATCTACTATATTGGTGGAAGTGAAGCGCTACCACCTCCTTTAACTCGTGAGGAAGAGGATTTTTTACTTGATCGCCTACCACATGGCGATACAGCTGTACGTGCGATGCTGATTGAACGTAATCTACGCTTGGTTGTCTATATTGCACGTAAGTTTGAAAACACGGGGATTAATATTGAAGATCTCATCAGTATAGGGACAATTGGATTAATTAAAGCAGTCAATACGTTTGATACGGAAAAAAAGATCAAGCTCGCAACCTATGCCTCCCGCTGTATTGAAAATGAGATTCTGATGTACCTTCGTCGTAATAACAAAATCCGTTCAGAGGTCTCATTTGATGAGCCGCTCAATATTGATTGGGATGGAAATGAGCTGCTATTATCCGATGTGCTAGGTACGGAGGAGGATGTGATCTACCGTAATATCGAGGATGAGGTAGATCGTAAGCTGCTTATCAATGCATTATCCAAATTAAATGATCGTGAACGGAAAATTATGGAGCTTCGTTTTGGACTAACGGGTGGTGAGGAAAAGACGCAAAAGGATGTTGCGGATCTACTCGGAATCTCACAATCATACATCTCGCGTTTAGAAAAAAGAATTATTAAGAGGCTCAGAAAAGAATTTAACAAGATGGTATAGTACCTCATTTGTTCGTCATTTGTTCGCAGTATTTTTTTTCCTTCTCAGGGGATACTTTGAATGTACATCAAGGTGCATTCTGCTCCTCGGGAGGGACTAACATATGGCAAGGAACAAAGTAGAAATCTGCGGAGTGGACACCTCCAAGCTCCCTGTGCTTAACAATAAAGAGATGAGGGAACTATTTGTAGTCTTACAGGCAGGAGAGATTAGTGCGCGAGAAAAACTGATTAACGGCAATCTACGACTCGTACTTTCAGTGATCCAGCGTTTCAATAATCGCGGTGAGTACGTTGATGATCTCTTTCAAGTAGGTTGCATTGGACTGATGAAGGCAATTGACAACTTTGATTTGGGCCAGAATGTAAAGTTTTCTACTTATGCAGTACCGATGATTATTGGTGAAATTCGCAGATACTTACGTGACAACAATCCGATCCGGGTATCGCGCTCATTACGCGATATCGCATACAAAGCTCTACAGGTTCGCGATCAATTAACCAATAAGAATTCTGCAGAGCCAAGTATTCAACAAATATCAGAAGCATTGAATGTGCCAAAGGAAGATGTCGTATTTGCTCTTGATGCGATTCAAGACCCAGTCTCTCTTTTTGAGCCGATTTATCATGATGGTGGCGATCCGATCTATGTAATGGATCAGATTAGTGACGAGAAGAATAAGGATCATAAATGGACAGAAGAGATTGCCTTAAAAGAGGCAATGCGTAGGCTAGGTGATCGTGAAAAGCTGATTTTATCGATGCGATTTTTTGAAGGGAAAACACAAATGGAGGTAGCTGAGGAGATCGGAATCTCACAAGCTCAAGTCTCGCGGCTAGAAAAGGCAGCCATTGCTCAGATGCAAAAGCATGTACAATAGACTGTATTTGCTGGAGAGAATTTGTACATAAAATGTGTAGCTCATTAAGTAAAACAGATGACGTGTCCAACCTGTTAAGGTTCGACACGTCTTATTAGTTCGAGGACTGTATTAAAATTTATCAAAAAAATTATTGTCCATAATCTTGTTGAGTTCATCCTTGACCTCTTGTGATGCTCGAATGACACCATGAACCTCTACAGATGTAATAACGTTGCGGATCAATTCTGGAGAAACATCTTTATCAATCATCAACATTCCCACGATTTTTAAATCCAATTGCTCACCAGAATGATAGATTTCCTCCAATTCTTTTTGACTAAATTGCATAATTCCTACAATCCTATTTTTTCGAACGATCGTTTGTTTAATCACATCTGCATGAGTGGTTAATTGATTACGGATTGCTGTGCGAAAGAAATCTGTGCGATTCGTGTAAAAGCCCTGTTGAACAAGCAAGTCAATCTGCCCTAAATCTACGACGCTGACATTAGTCGTTACTTTTTCGATTTCAGACATAATATCATCCTCTCACACTCCATACGGAATATTTTAAGTATATAATATACACTTTATGGTATTTCGGCAATAGCTAATTTATGTATTTTGTAGATAATTTTGAGTTAGGGTACACTATGGGCGGAATTGTACATATACTATTGTAGGTTTAAGAAGATCGATCAAAAATAGGTGGCTAGCAAATGATTAAAATCTCTGATTTTCAATCTAAAGATGTGATTAATATGTTGGATGGGAAGCGTTTGGGGAGGATCAGTGATTTGGAATTGGATCTGAATCAAGGAAGGGTGCGGGCTCTAGTAGTTCCAGGGAGTGGGCGTTTATTTGGTCTTTTTTCCGGAGGCTCTAGCAATGATGTTGTCATTCCTTGGAGCAATATTGTAAAGATTGGTCTCGACGTGATTTTGGTACGTCTAGATCACAAGCCTACCTTTGAGGATTATGAGGAAAAACAGCTGGAAATCTATCGTCCTCCAAATAAAAAGTAATTGAAATTTTGCGAGCATCGAAAGTTGAGATCAGAGGCAGGCTTCTGATCTTTTTTGTACGTGATATAATAACGATACAATATGAGACATAAGGAGGAATTCAATGGAACCCTTTCATATAGATAAGCAGCTTGGTCTGTTTTGGATCGAATCATGGAGACAAAAGTATCCAGGCTTGCGTATTGGATTTACGGCTCGAGGCTTGGGGCAAAGACAAACCAATGGTAACCTGGCCTTGCATATTGAGGATGACGTGCATCAAGTTCTTGATAATCGTCGCTATTTAAGTATGATAAATAATCAATCATTAGACGCGATGACCTGTGCGATGCAGACGCATGGTAAAAAAATCGTTGAGGTTACAGATGAGAATCGTGGCTCAGGTGCATTGGATCTAGCAACAAGTATTCCAGATACGGATGGTTTAATAACGCAACTTCCGGATACAATGCTAACTCTCTTTTTTGCCGATTGTGTACCGCTCTTTTTCCTAGACCCTGAACACAGAGCGATTGGCATCGCTCATGCAGGCTGGAGAGGGACAGTTCAAAATATCGCGGCAGAAATGGTTCTAAAGTTTCAAGAACTATATGGATCAAATGCCGACAATATGCGTGTGGTTATAGGTCCATCTATCGGGCCATGCTGCTATCAGGTGGATCAAAAGGTGATGGATGCTGTTACCGAGCAGCTACCTAATGAAGTGCATCTTGTCGCAAAAGCGGATGGGCCAGAGCATTATCGTCTCGATTTAAAAAAAATGAATCAAATATTACTTGAACAAGCAGGAATTATGTCTGCTCATATCGAAGTAAGCCATTTATGTACCTCTTGTAACGTGCATCATTTCTTTTCCCATCGAAAAGAGCAAGGTAAGGCAGGGCGAATGGCTGCCTATGCTGTTTGGAAAGGGGCATAAACATTGAATGTTGCGCGCAATTTAGAAGTGATCAATCAGCGGATTGCTAGTGCCTGTGAACGTAGCGGGCGTAATCATAAGGATATTCAGCTGATTGCAGTGACCAAGTATGTTCGTATTCCCCGAATGCAGGAAACTGCACTTGCCGGTATTTCGCATTTTGCGGAGAATCGATTGCAGGATGCATTACCTAAACTCGTTTTTTTTCCAACAGACATAACCTGGCATTATGTAGGACATCTTCAAACAAACAAGGTTAAGGAAGTATTGCCGCGTTTTGACTATATACACTCGTTAGATCGCATCAAGCTTGCCGATGAATTGGCAAAACAAGCTGAGAAGCTAGAGATTCGTCCGAAATGCTTTATTCAGGTAAATGTATCGGGAGAAGAGAGTAAGTATGGCATTGAGCCAGAGGAATTGTTTGGACTAGCAGAAGCCATTCGTGATACAGGCATCATCGATATCGTAGGCCTGATGACAATGGCACCTTACACTGATGATCCAGAGGAAACACGTCCTGTATTTCGTAAGCTAAAGGAACTTCAAATAGAGTTATTGCAAAAAGGTTGGCCAAGCATTGAACCACATAACCTTTCGATGGGCATGTCCAATGATTTTGAAATAGCCATTGAAGAGGGCTCCACTCATATTCGTATTGGTACTGCATTAGTGGGAAATGAATCAGCCAATCAATAAAGGAAAAGAGGTGTAATTTATGGGGGTTATGAATCGCGTATTTGGGTATTTGGGATTAAGTGAAGAGAAAGTCATTGAAGAAGAAGTAGAAAGAGAAGAACCTGTGGAGGAAACCTACTTCCGCAGCAAGAACAAAAATAATATTGTGAGCCTTCAGCAGGCAAGACAATCGACAAAGGTGATTCTAGCTGAGCCACGCTCGTACAATGAAGTACAGGAAATTGCAGATCATTTGCGCTCTAAAAGATCCGTTATTATGAATTTACACCGCGTGCGACCAGAGCAAGCGAAAAGAATCATCGATTTTCTTAGTGGCACAGTATATGCATTAAGCGGTGATATTCAAAAGCTAGGAAATAACATCTTTATTTGTACACCTGAGAATGTCGATATCCAAGGTACGATCTCCGATTGGATAGATGACGAACAATAAGGATGTAATGCATAGATGAGTATCTTTCAACATTTTAGGCCCGAAGAGAAGCCCTACATCGAGAAATTGATAGAATGGGTCGAATTAGTAGAAGTTCGAGGTATCACGAAGCTCACTGATTTTTTGGATCCTCGTCAGGCTGAGATTCTAGAGTCGATCGCTAAGCGTACTGCTGGGATTAACGTATTCTTTCATGGTGGCTATCCCGATGCTGAACGTATACGGGCGCTGATCGTACCGGATTATATCGAGCCTACTTTAGAGGACTTTTTAATTACACTTATCGATATTGAAAATCGCAATCCTTTTTCCACTTTAACGCATCGTGATTATTTAGGGGCATTATTACACCTGGGTATTGTTCGCGATAAGTTTGGTGATTTGCTTGTACATGATACAGGGGCTCAGTTGATCCTAGAAAGTGAGATGGTCGATTATTTATTGACGCATTTCCATCAGGTTGGGAGATCTTCAATCTTACTCACAGAGCAATCGATCGATCACATTCGCTTGTCAGAAAATGAAATGGAAGAAAGAATCATTACCGTTACCTCTAACCGCCTAGACTCAGTTTTAGCTGAAATCATCCGTCTCTCACGGGCAAAAATACAGCTGCTGATCAAGTCGGGCAAGGTAAAGCTCAATTGGAAGATAGAAGACTCGACAGCTGCAGAAATCAATGTAGGTGATACCCTCTCTGTTAGAGGCTATGGGCGCTACAAGATTTTGCAGGAAAAAGGGACGAGTAAAAAAGGGAAAATTATATTTACGATTGAATTCTATAAAGAAAGCTAAGATATGCAGGAATTCATAAAATACTGTCGAATACAAAAAGAGACAGAAGCTTGGGACAGGAGGTGTTAATATGCCATTATCCCCACTCGACATACATAATAAAGAGTTTAGTACCGCGTGGAGAGGATATAGTGTAGATGAAGTGAATGAGTTCTTAGATCAGGTGATCAAGGACTACGAGGCACTCATCAAGGAAAACAAAACTCTCGAGGATAAAGTTCGCTTACATGAGGATAAACTAAATCACTTTCAGCATTTAGAGGAGACCTTGAGCAAGTCGATCATCATTGCTCAAGAAACAGCTGAGGAAGTTAAGCTAAATGCTCGTAAAGAAGCTGAACTGATCATCAAGGAAGCAGAAAAAAACGCTGATCGCATTATCAATGAGGCTCTAGCTAGATCACGTAAAGTAAGTATCGAAACTGAGGAGCTCAAGAAGCGTGCATCCGTTTATCGTAATCGCTTCCGCACCTTACTAGAAGCGCAGCTAGAAATGCTTCATTCTAATGAATGGGATTCGATCTCTGAATTAGATGGAGAATAGTAATTGACACATTCATCCTTTATGAATAAAATAAGCAATAAGAAACAACCCCTTTGATCAAAAGGGGACTTTTATAATTTACATTTAAATTACTTGCGATGAGTAGGAAGAGTAGGTAGTAGTGAATTCTAAGCGAGCTAGGGGTTGGTGGAAGCCTAGTGAAGGATCTCTACTGAAAATCACCTATGAGCTGTCTACCGACTGCATTTGGCAATAGGCTAGACCGGAAAAGGCCGTTACCTTCCTTAACTAAAGAACCAGTTCGCGAAACTTATCATTTCGCGCAAAGCCATTTCAGAAGCTAGCAGATCGAGGCACACGAACCCTGAACACCGGAGTGTAGATGAACTACATGAGACGTGGAAGGGTGAAGTGTAACGAAGAGATGCGCCGCTTATCAAATGGCGTCTGGAAGTAGGGTGGTACCACGAACTTATTCGTCCCTAGGGATGAGTAGGTTTTTTTATTTTCTTTTATGCTAAAGATGTTAGTAGAGTAAAAATGGAGGGTCAAAAATGGATTATAGCAAAACAATAAATCTACCGAAAACTGATTTCCCGATGCGCGGTAATTTACCACAGGCAGAACCTAAGCTACAAGCTGAGTGGGATGAGAAAAATATTTATGCCAAAGTTCAAGAGCGCACCAAAGGTCGCCCCAAGTTCGTCCTTCATGATGGACCTCCATATGCCAATGGTGACATTCATGTTGGGCATGCTCTTAATAAAGGTCTAAAGGATATGATCGTCCGTTCGCGTTCGATGATGGGCTTTGATGCACCATATGTCCCGGGATTCGATACTCATGGAATGCCAATTGAGCATGGCGTTATTACAACCAATAAGGTAGATCGTCACTCTGTAGGAATTGTAGAGTTTCGTAAACTTTGCGAGCAATGGGCACGTTCTTATATTGAAAAGCAGACAACTGGATTCAAGCGCTTTGGAGTTCGCGGTGATTGGGAGAAGCCTTATGTAACTCTTGAGCCAGAATATGAAGCCGCTCAGATCAAAGTCTTCGGCGAAATGGCCAAAAAAGGATATATTTACAAGGGGCTAAAGGTTATTTACTGGTCGCCTTCAGCCGAAACCGCATTAGCGGATGCTGAGATTGAATATAAGGAGAAGCGCTCGCCATCAATCTATGTAAAATTTGATGTTGTAGATGGTAAAGGACTCCTCGATTCTGGAGATGCTTTTGTTATTTGGACCACTACACCATGGACCATTCCTGCGAATCTTGGGATTGCACTACACCCTGAACTTGAATATTCATTGGTGCAAACGAATACAGGAAAGTTTGTCGTTGCATCGGGTTTACTTGAGAATGTTGCTAAAACAGTAGGCTGGGAAGAAACGGCTGTCGTCAAGACCTTTAAAGGTGAAGAACTCGAAGGCATTGTATGTCAGCATCCATTCTACGACCGTAAGTCCCTTGTAGTATTAGGTGAACATGTTACATTGGATGCAGGAACTGGTTGTGTTCATACTGCACCAGGACATGGTGAGGATGATTATCATACAGGGATCAAGTATGGCTTAGACATTCTTTCGCCTGTTGATGAAAAAGGGAAACTTACAAATGAGGCTCCTGGGTTCGAGGGTCTATTCTATGAGGATGCCAATAAAGCGATCACAGAGAAATTGAACGAGACAGGTCATCTTCTTCATTTGAGCTTCTTTACGCATCAATATCCACATGATTGGCGTACGAAGAAACCTGTCATTTACAGAGCAACAGAACAATGGTTTGCTTCGATTGAAGGAATTCGTGAACAAATCATAGATCAAATCAACCATAACGTAAAATGGATTCCCTCTTGGGGAGAGACACGCATTTACAATATGACGAAGGATCGTGGCGACTGGTGTATCTCCCGTCAGCGTGTATGGGGCTTACCAATTCCAATTTTATATTGTCAAAGCTGTAATGAACCGATCATTAATGATCAGACGATTGAGCATATCTCAGATCTCTTCCGCCGAGAAGGTTCAAATGCCTGGTTCGCCAAGGATGTATTGGAATTAACTCCTACTGGACTAAGCTGTCCAAAGTGTGGAGATACGCATTTTCGTAAAGAGACCGATACGATGGACGTATGGTTTGACTCAGGTTCATCACACGTAGCTGTACTGCAAACACGTGAAGAATTGCAATGGCCTGCTGATGTGTATATCGAAGGGTCAGATCAATTCCGTGGTTGGTTTAATTCGTCATTAAGTACATCAGTTGCATTATATGGTCAGGCACCTTATAAAGAAGTAATCGGTTGTGGAATGGTCATGGATGGCGAAGGGAAGAAAATGTCCAAATCGTTGGGAAATGTTATTGACCCACTCAAAATAATGGACCGCTTAGGTGCTGACATTTTACGTTTATGGGTAGCATCTGTTGATTATACTTCAGATGTACGTGTATCGGATGCGATATTGAATCAAATTGCAGAAGTGTATCGTAAGATTCGGAATACCTTCCGTTTTTTACTAGGGAATCTATCTGATTTTGATCCTCAATCCGGTCGTGTTGCGCTAGATGATATGTTGGAGCTGGATCGCTATGTATTAGCCAAGCTACAAAGGGTCACTGAACGGGTACGAAAAGCATATGAACAGTATCAATTCCATATCGTTTATCAAACGATTCATAATTTCTGTACGGTAGATCTAAGTGCATTCTATTTAGATATCTCGAAGGATCGCATGTATGCAAGTGCGCCACAATCGGTATTGCGTCGTTCAGGCCAAACCGTTATGTATGAAGTGCTCGTTGCTTTATCAAAGCTGATCGCTCCAATCTTGCCTCATACAACCGATGAGGTGTGGAAGTTCATTCCGGGGGTCGAGGTAGATAGTGTACAGTTAACAGATTTTCCAGAGGTCGATGGAAAACTTGTCAATAAAGAGCTCGAACAAAAGTGGGATAGCTTCTTGGATCTGCGTGACGAAGTAAATAAAGCTTTAGAAACGGCTCGTAAGGAAAAAGTGATTGGTAACTCACTCGAAGCGCATCTCGATCTCTATCCTTCCAAGGAAACAGCTGCAGTTTTACAACAATTTGCGGATCTTGATGACCTCTTTATCGTCTCAAGCTTAACATTGCATGATGCTAGTGAGGCAGCCCCTGCTGATGTGACACAATTTGAAGGAATTGCTGCAAAGGTTTCTGTAGCATCCGGAGAAAAATGCGAGCGCTGCTGGAAGTATACACCAGAGGTCGGTACTCATGCAGTGCATTCCACTGTTTGTCCTCGCTGTGCTGAGGTAGTTGAGTAAATACATGCGACAAGGGACGGTTCTCTCTTGTCGCATTTTTGCGTTCATTTCCTCGTATCAAAATTTTTGAGATGATCCATCAATTCATGGTATTTCTTGCGGAAATGGAAAAACTACAATGTGACCGTAAAGCATGGTATATGGAAAGGAGAATCCAATGATGGAGAGAGAACGCCTTCACTATTTTCGTTCATTATTGTTACGTGAAAAAGAGGAGCTCGAGCAGCAATCACAGATTAATAATCGCTTTGGTTTAGAACGATCTCAGACAGATAGCGTAGGTGAATTATCAAGCTATGATAATCATCCAGGAGATGCTGGTAGTGAAACATTCGAACGATCAAAGGACTTAGCGCTGATCGATAATGCGGTTGCTTATTTATCCGATATTGATCTAGCGCTACAGAATATTGATAAGGGAACGTATGGGATCTGTCAGCAATGTGGTAAGCCTATATCGGAGGAAAGACTAGAAGTAGTACCAACGGCAAAGTATTGTATTGAACATCAACGAGAGCATGATGCCAATATCGCTAATAGCCGACCGATCGAAGAGGAGTTTCTCAATCCACCATGGGGAAGAACTGACTTTGACGATACGGATGATCGACCAGGATTTGATGCTGAGGATACTTGGCAAGCAGTGGAGAAATACGGATCATCTGATACTCCGGACACCTACGGAAATGGCGAAAATGATTATAATCATCTATACGTCGAGAGTGATGAACCTGTAGGGTATGTCGAGCAGGTAGAGGGCTTTATCGTTACTGACCTAGATGGTGGAGCAGGAGAAAACTATGATATCGTTCGTAATCAAGCATATGATCATTATCTCGCCCGTAACGAAGGTGAAGAAGGCAATCAAGTAGGCGAATAAAACCAAAAGGAAGCAGGGGACGGTTCTCTGCTTCCTTTTCTATAACTTATGCATTATACTTTATTAATTTCTATTCTAATATATTTGAAAAGTTCTACACTAGACGCTTGCACGATGAAATAATAGAATGATAGAGAGAAAAGAAGCGTAGCAGCTAGAATAGGATGTGTAGTTGATGAACTTATTTATATTTGATCAGCGTCTGGGTATATCAATTCCTAATCTGCAAGTAGAATGGGAGTCACTAAGCATAATAGACCAAGAAAATATCATACATCAATGGGATATCATACGTGAAGCAATCCCTGATCGGATCAAAGCATTAGAGCTCGAGATCCTCAAGAGACAGCAACAATTAGATATAGAAGAGAACTTTGTAAAAAGCTGCCACCTCAATTCAGAGATTAGTGAGCTCGCTAGTATCATTAATGATCTCAATCTCTGGTACCGTATTGATCAGGAGGTCACTTCGGACAAACCTCATTCATAGCCGTATCGCTCCACTTGCTTTAACCCTGCAAAGCATTAATGGATATTCTTGCCGTGATCGAACATTTCAATTATTCTGATAGTATTAATGCTACTAATAATTGGTTTGTAGGAGGCGTTAGGATGAGCGATCTTTTTCCTGTTAGACAAGTGGATTACCTTGAGTTTTATGTAGGAAATGCAAAGCAAGCGATGCAATTTTTTGTGAGAAGCTTTGGCTTCAAGCCTGTAGCATATGCTGGGCTAGAAACCGGTTCAAGAGATAAGGTGTCTTATGTTCTTGAAGGTAAAGGTACGGTATTTATGATCAGTGGTGCTCTAAATCCCGAGCATGAAATCGCTCAGTTTGTCCATCTTCATGGAGATGGAGTGAAGGATATCGCTCTGCGGGTGGATGATGTTGAAGCCGCTTACAGAGGAGCAGTTGAGCGTGGAGGAATTGGCCTTATGGAGCCAGTTACCATTAACGATGAATTTGGTACATTTAAAAAAGCGATCATTGGTACGTATGGGGATACGGTACACACGTTGATCGAACGTAAGGACTATAAAGGCAATTTTGCACCTGGATACAAGTCATATCACCTCAATCTCTCAATTCCTAATACAGGTCTGATCGGAATCGATCATATTGTTGGTAACGTAGAATTGAACAAGATGGAAGAATGGGTATCTTATTATGAAAAGGTTATGGGCTTCTCGCAGCTGCAGCAATTTACTGATGATGATATCAACACTGAGTATTCTGCATTAATGTCCAAAGTAATGCAGGATGGAACAGGTAAAATTAAATTCCCGATTAATGAGCCTGCTGAAGGCAAGAAAAAGTCGCAGATTCAAGAATATCTTGAATTTTATCGTGGTCCTGGTGTGCAACACGTAGCTTTATTGACTACGGATATTCTCACGACAGTATCTCAATTAAAATTAAATGGGGTTGAATTCCTCACTACTCCTAGCTCCTATTATGATGATTTGCATACATGGGTAGGCGATATCGATGAGGATATTGATCGTATCCGTGAATTGAATATCCTCGTGGATCGTGATGAGGAGGGATATCTCTTACAAATTTTCACCAAGCCGCTTGTTGATCGTCCTACGCTTTTCTTTGAGATTATTCAACGTAAGGGAAGCCGTGGTTTTGGTGCTGGAAACTTCAAAGCGTTATTTGAAGCAATCGAGCGAGAACAGGCGAAACGAGGTAATTTATAAACAACTGATACGATATATTGAGGCGTTAGTCATGAGCTAACGCCCTTTTCATTTGTTCTCGGTTAGATCTAAACATTGTTTACTGAGAGTTCATATGCTAAAATTTCGGTGTACAAAAGGAATGGAGGACTCTTACTTGCGTTATTATTTTCTTGCATTTTTCGTATTGATACTCGATCAAGTTACAAAATGGCTCGTTGTTAAGTATATGGAATTGGGTGAGTCAATCCCTCTATGGAAAGACGTGTTCCATCTTACCTCGCATCGTAATGCGGGTGCAGCATTTGGAATCTTACAGAATCAACGTTGGTTCTTCATCGGTGTAACTTTGTTCATTGTTGTAGGGTTGATCGTTTATTTACGTCGAACAGGCTCAGGACAACCGATATTATCCATTGGATTAGGCTTGGTTTTGGGCGGTGCTTTTGGTAACTTTATTGATCGTTTTCTGTTTGGGGAAGTAGTTGATTTTCTACACTTTGTCTTGATTAACTTCCCAATCTTTAATGTTGCGGATTCTGCGATCACGGTAGGAGTAGGCTTAATCATACTCGATACTTTATTCGACATGAAAAAGACAAAAAAAGAAGAGAACATCTAGGAGAAACTATGACAAATCAATTTCTAGTGTACGATTACATCATTGGTGAAGAAGAAGTCGGCGAGAGAATCGATCGCTATTTAACGGAGCAGGAAGAAGATTGGACGCGCTCACAGGTACAAAAGTGGATTAAAGATGACCTCGTGAGAGTGAATGATGTAGTGATCAAAGCCAATTACAAGCTACAGTTAAATGATCATATACATCTACAAGTGCCACCGCCTGTTGAGCTTAAGATCGAGGCTGAGGACATCCCTTTTGATATCGTTTTTGAGGATCAAGATGTGATCGTCATTAACAAGCCACGTGGTCTCGTTGTCCATCCGGCACCCGGTCATACATCGGGGACGATCGTTAATGGTTTGTTGTATCATTGTAAGGATCTATCTGGGATCAATGGTATTCTCCGCCCTGGAATCGTACATCGTATAGATAAAGACACATCTGGACTGATCATGGTGGCAAAAAATGATATGGCGCATCTATCACTTGCCAAACAGCTTCAGGAGCATGCAGTAGAGCGAAGATATATTGCCTTGGTTCATGGACTTTTTCCACATGAAATGGGAACGATTGATGCTCCGATTGGACGTGATGCCAATGATCGGAAAAAAATGGCGGTTACATTTGAGCATAGTAAGCATGCGATTACGCATTTTGCTGTGCTGGAATCCTTTGCTGCTCATAGCCTGGTAGAGTGTAAGCTTGAGACAGGACGAACACATCAAATACGTGTTCATATGCAGTATATTGGGCATCCAATCGTAGGAGATCCCAAATATGGCAAGGGTGATACTTTAGGCATGGAAGGACAGGCATTACATGCAGGAGTACTTGGTTTTGAACATCCGAGAACTAGAGAACAGCTGAGCTTTCGTTCAGAGATTCCTCAAGATATGCAGTTAGTTCTTGAACGGTTACGTAATCAGTAAATAATCTTTCGGAAGGTGAGGAGAACTGAAACATAAATTTGAGAATAAATCGCAAGGAGCATCTGTAGTCAAATTTCGCAAAATACTGGTTGTCGGAGCCATTTTGACGATTACTCTAATACTTCTTTTTGCGTATATGACAAAGGTTGTCTTTTCAACAACAGACTATCTCGCATTTGATTTGGTAATTATTGATTGGGTACAGAGCTTTGTATCAGATACAGCTACATTTGTAATGCTTATCATTACAGAGATTGGCTTTATTTATGTGATTTTTCCGGTTATGTTAATAACACTCTATATCCTACTCTTCAAAAAGAAGCATTATTGGGAAGCTGTCATGTTGATTGCTAGCTTAGGCGGTGGCGATCTCATTAAGGTGACGATCAAAAATATTGTTCAACGTGAGCGTCCAACCTTTTTACAGTTGGCAGAAGAGTCTAGTTTTAGCTTTCCAAGTGGACATACAATGGCTGCTATAACCTTCTGGGGTATGTTTGCCTACATTGTTTGGATCAATCTCCCAGAACGCACAGGTTTGCGAACCTTTGTAGCAATTGTAGCGCCAATGATTATACTTTTAATTGGAATCAGCCGTATTTACTTAGGCGTTCATTTTCCGAGCGATGTAGTTGCGGGTTATGCAATCGGTGGTGCTTGGTTAATTACTTGTATCATGGCTTTAAATGCAATTCGTTATTATAAAAGTGACATCTAAAAACATCATTTTTTTGTTGACAAAGTGACGTATTTTAGGAGATAATCTAAAAGAAATAAATAGTACCTTTAAATTCAGTCCAGAGAGGCTGAGAAGGTGTGGGAAATTATGATAGAGATCTACAGCAATGTGGATGATTCTGTCATGTTTAGCGAACCTAAGCTTCCTCTCTGAGGAAGCTTTTTCTTTTTCCTACATCGGTTGCAGTACATTTTTGAGTAGGGGGTGAGGTTGGTATGAATCAAATTATGGATGAGGCAGCGATTCGCAGAGCATTAACCCGTATATCGCATGAAATCATCGAGCGCAACAAAGGTGTAGATAATTTAGTCATCATCGGGATTAAGACGAGAGGTATCTACATTGCACGGAGATTGGTGCAAAAAATCGAACAAATTGAAGGTGTAAAGATAGCTGTTGGTGAGTTGGACATTACGATGTATCGCGATGACTTAACCTATAAGTCACAGGACCATCAACCAATTCTTAAGGGCAGCTATATTTCAGAAGACATCACGGGCAAAACCGTAGTTTTAGTCGATGATGTGCTTTTTACAGGAAGAACGGTTCGTGCTGCTTTAGACGCTCTGATGGATGCTGGCCGTCCTCAAACAATTCAACTCGCCGTATTGATTGATCGCGGACATCGTGAACTTCCGATACGTCCAGATTTTGTAGGCAAAAATGTTCCTACCGCTAGGTCAGAAAAAGTATCCGTAGAGCTCGTTGAAAGAGATCATGTTGACCAAGTAATACTTTATTAAGTACTTTAAAATTGGGAGGATTCTTAGATGAATAAGTCAGTTTTAGACGTAAATGATGTTCCATCGATTCAAAAATGGATTCCACTGAGTTTACAGCATTTATTTGCTATGTTTGGAGCAACGGTTTTAGTACCTTTAATTACAGGTCTAAACGTTCAAACTGCGTTACTTACAAGTGGTTTAGGAACTTTACTTTTTCTCTTTATCACTAAGGGTCAAGTACCAAACTATGTAGGATCATCCTTTGCTTTTATCGGTCCTATAATAACGGTTGCTGCGAGTCAGGGATACGGAGCAGCGATGCTTGGTGCCTTGTTAGCGGGGCTCGTGTATGTAGTCATTGCTCTGATTGTCAAATTTATAGGAATTAATTGGCTGGATCGTCTGCTACCACCGGTTGTGATCGGCTCCATCATCGCAGTAATCGGATTATCACTAGCTGGTGTTGCAATAAGTTGGGCGGTTAGTGATCCATTAGATCTAGCAAATAATCCTTACTCATTAGGAGCTTTCGAGGTTGCAGTTGTTACCTTCTTGATCGTAGTAGTTGCTGGTTTATTCTTTAGAGGCTTTATCTCTGTCATTCCTGTATTGATGGGTATGGTACTAGGATATGGGTACGCTTGGCTACGCTTCCCTGAGTGGTTTACACAAGCTCCTCTAGTGAACAATGGTGACGGAACAATTGGTGAGGGTGTATCAGCATTAAACCAAATCGCAGAAGCCAAATGGTTTGCAGTACCGCATTTATTAACGGGAGATCTGATCTCCGCGATGGGCAACTGGGAGTCATGGGTTGCGGCAATAGTCATTGTACCAGTAGCATTAGTAACCTTGGCTGAGCATATCGGACATTTACTCGTAACAGGAAGTGTCATGGATCGCGATTTGATGAAAAAGCCTGGTCTACATCGGACGTTAGTTGGGGATGGATTGGCGACCTCACTCGCAGCCTTCTTAGGTGGACCTCCAAATACTACGTATGGAGAAAACATCAGTGTGCTTGCAATTACGCGTGTGTATAGCAAATATGTGATCGGATTAGCAGCTGCTTTCGCAATCACGTTTTCCTTCATTGGCAAGCTTGGTGCGGTACTTGGTTCTATTCCAAAACCAGTTTTAGGTGGAGTAACGATCGTTCTGTTCGGAATTATTGCAGCTCAAGGTTTACGCATGTTTGTCGATTACAAAATTGATTTTGCGAATAAGCGCAATATGATTTTAACAGCAATTATTCTCATCACTGGTATTGGCGGCTTTAAGATGGAGTTTAATGACCTATCCATCAATCATATACTCATGAATCTCACGATCGATAATATTGCAATGGCTACTTTCCTAGGAATTATCCTGCATGCAGTATTACCGAATAAAGAAGTCGCCTATGGCAATAAAGTGAATGCAGAAAAATTGGATACAATATAGATGAATGAACATTTTTGCTACGTCCTTTAACTTAGTCCAGAGAGGCTAAAAAGGGGTAGTCACGATTGTCAGGCTTCACTATGCCAGTCAATCGAAAGGCTTCCTCCAAATGGGTCGGAAGCCTTTTTTGACTCCCTTACTCACAATGATTTAGACAAACAAATCGAAAAATGGGAGTGGATGATTATGAAGCATCTTCTAGAACTACGTTCGTTAACTGTTGATCAAATTAATGCCATATTAGAAAGAGCGGAATATTTTCAGCAAAACCATGCTACTATTACTCCTACGCTACAGAAATTTTTCGTTGCAAATCTATTTTTTGAGCCAAGTACACGAACACGCTTTTCGTTTGAAATGGCAGAACGTCGCTTAGGTGCTGAGGTACTGAACTTTGCAGAAGTCAGCTCCAGCCGCGTTAAAGGTGAGACGATTTATGATACAATCAAAACATTGGAGTCAATGGGTGTGGATGCAGCGGTTATTCGAACAACTGAGAATAATCTGCTTAATGATCTTCAAGAAAAAGTGAATCTCAGACTGATTAATGCTGGGGCAGGACATCGTGAGCATCCTACTCAGGCGTTACTTGATGTGCTTACGATGAAGGAGCAATTTGGACAAATTGAGGGTCTAACAGTAGGGATCATTGGTGATATTACGCATAGCCGTGTTGCAGGCTCACATATGCATCTCATCCCTCGTCTAGGTGCCAAGCTCATGCTCGCTGGCGCAGAGGGAATGGTTGAAAGGCCACTCGATCCGATTCCAGATGGAATACAGCTATCCACCGTTGATGATATTGTTAAAGAAGCGGATGTCGTAATGATGCTGCGTATTCAACATGAGCGCCATACACGTTTGATGCAAATGAGTGTAAATGAATATCATCAAGAATATGGACTAACATTAGATCGTGCGAAGCGTATGAAGCCTAATGCAGTTATAATGCATCCTGCTCCGATCAATCGTGGTGTTGAAATCGATACGAATTTAGTTGAAGCAGAGAACTCATTGATCAATCGTCAAGTAAGAAACGGACTATTTACACGCATGGCAGTCTTAGAAATACTATTGAAAGGTGATAAAAATGAGCAATTATTTGATACGCGGCGGTCAGGTGGCGAATTTTGCACAGTCTAAAATAGAAAAACTTGATGTATTGGTTGAGGCGGGAAAAATCGTACGGATGGAGCCGGAGATCGCGTTAGAGTCCATTGGTACGACAGTTGAGATCATTGAAGCTCGGGGTAAGCTCATAAGCCCGGGACTCATCGATCTGCACATCCATTTACGCCAGCCAGGCTTTGAACACAAGGAGACAGTAGCTACGGGAACCATGGCTGCAGCACAGGGAGGATATACGACCGTTGCCTGTATGCCAAATACACGACCGGTCATTGATTCAGTAGAGAATTTGAACATTCTGCAACAAGCCATTGCAAAAGATGCCGTTGTTCGAGTACTACCGATCACTGCAATTACAGTAGGTGAACTTGGTAGAGAACTAACCGATATGGAGGCACTAAAAGATGCAGGAGCGTTTGCATTTTCAGATGATGGGGTCGGTGTTCAAGAAAGCCGGATGATGCTCGAAGCGATGAGAAAGGCCAAGGAGTTAGGAGTGGCGATTATCGCTCATACTGAAGACAATTCACTTGCCAAGGGTGGCTCCGTTCATGATGGCGTTTATGCTAAAGCACAAGGACTTCGAGGTATTCCGCCTGAGGCTGAGTCGGTACAGGTTTCACGAGACATCCTGCTCGCAGAATCATCTGATGTACATTATCATGTGTGCCATATCAGTGCTGAGCAATCTGTACATCATGTGCGCGAGGGTAAAAAAAGGGGTGTAAAGGTAACTGCAGAGGTAACACCACATCACCTATTGCTCATTGATGAGGATATTCAAGGACTTGATACGAATTATAAAATGAATCCACCTTTACGCTCACGTAAGGATCGTGATGCATTGCTTGCTGGACTAAAGGATGGTACGATTGAGTTTATTGCTACAGACCACGCCCCACATACTGCAGAGGAAAAATCAAAAGGCATGGAGCTCTCTCCATTTGGAATCGTTGGATTAGAAACTGCTTTTCCATTACTCTATACGCATTTAGTAGAGAAAGGGCATTTATCTCTCATAGATTTAGTAGAAAAGATGAGCTATGCTCCAGCTCGCATATTTGATTTACCTTGGGGTAGGATTGAGGTTGGTCGTGTAGCCGATATTACGATTATCGATCTTGAACAAGAAAAGGAGATCGATCCGGATACATTTGCATCCAAAGGGCGCAATACTCCTTTTGCTGGTTGGAAGTGTAAGGGATGGCCTGTACTCACGATGGTCGATGGACAGGTAGTTTGGCAGGATCAATCGATGGACAGATAGAAATACTTTGAATAAATGATAAAATGGGTAGGTGGAACGCATGGATCGGGGAATATGTACGGTCGTTGAAAATATACAGATAGCGGATCAGGTGTATCGGATGGTACTCACAGGAGAGTTAGTTGTGCAGATGACCCAACCTGGACAGTTCCTACATGTGAAGTGTGGAGATGGCATCGATCCTTTATTACGTAGACCGATTAGCATCAGCGATGTAGACATTGAGCAAAAGCAGCTTACACTCATTTATCGTGCAGATGGTAAAGGAACAAAGTTACTTTCTCAAAAAGTCGTTGGCGAGCAGGTCGATATCTTAGGACCTCTAGGAGTTGGATTCCCAATCGAAGAACGTAAGGCAGGAGAGAAGGCACTGTTAGTTGGTGGAGGAGTAGGTGTTCCACCCCTTTATTATTTGGCAAAAGAACTGCTCAAAAAAGGGGTAGAGGTCTACACCGTCATTGGATTTGGAGAGGCCAAGCAGGTTTTTTTAGCGGATGAATTTGCTCAGTTAGGAGCTTCTAAAGTAACGACAATTGATGGTAGCTATGGTGAGAATGGACTTGTAACCGATGTGCTGGACCAAGGGTTTTCCGAAGACTTTGATGTACTTTACTCATGCGGTCCCTTACCAATGTTACGTGCGTTACAGCAGCGTTATTCAGGCACAAATAAAGAGGCATATGTTTCGATTGAACAACGGATGGGCTGTGGAGTAGGAGCCTGTCTTGCTTGTATTTGTAAGCCAAATCCACAAATCAGTAGCAAGCCATACTACAAGATTTGTAGCGATGGTCCCGTATTTGCCATTGAGGAGGTGGTACTATGAGCGAACGCCTTCGTGTGAACATAGCTGGAATTGACCTACAAAATCCTGTAATGCCTGCGTCTGGCTGCTTTGGTTTTGGCAAGGAGTATGCACAGTTTTATGATCTTAATCGACTCGGTGCGATCGTTGTCAAAGCAACCACACTTGAGGAACGACTCGGAAATCCGACACCGCGTGTAGCCGAGACACCTGGAGGGATGCTGAATGCAATCGGTTTACAAAATCCAGGATTAGAGAAAGTGATCGCAGAGGAATTGCCATGGCTCGAGCAGTTTACGACACCGATCATCGTCAACGTAGCAGGTACCATGATCGATGATTACGTCGAGGTAGCTGATAAAATTTCTAAAGTAAAAAATGTTGCAGCGATCGAGCTAAACATCTCCTGCCCGAACGTAAGATGTGGCGGTATTACATTTGGAACCGATGCGGCTACTGCAGCAGAATTAACGAGAGAGATCAAAAAAGTAAGCTCAGTACCTGTAATTGTAAAGCTCTCACCGAATGTGACTGATATTGGAGAAATCGCAAGAGCAGTAGAAAAGGCAGGAGCAGATGCACTGTCGATGATCAATACGCTTGTTGGTATGCGTATCGATCTCAAGACCCGCAAGCCCATTCTCGCAAATCGTACGGGCGGTCTATCTGGACCAGCTGTCAAGCCTGTAGCGATTCGTATGATTTACGAAGTAAGCCAACAGGTAGAGATCCCAATCATCGGTATGGGCGGGATTATGAATGCTGAGGATGTGATTGAGTTCTTCCTCGCAGGTGCATCCGCAGTAGCTGTAGGAACTGCCAATTTCGTTGATCCATATGTCTGTCCTACGATTATTGATGAGCTCGAGGGATGGTTGGATAAAATGGGTGTGGAGAAGATCACTGATCTGATCGGAGCCTCATGGAAGAGAGGAGTACATTTCTAATGAATGCTTCGATTGCACTACGTGATCGCATTATTGTCGCACTCGACTTTCCAGAAGTAGATCTAGCAAGAGCATGTGTTGCACAACTACGAGGCAAAGCTACTTATGTAAAGATAGGGATGGAACTCTATTATCTTGCCGGTCCGCAGATTGTCCATGAACTGAAGGAACAAGGCTTTAAAATATTTGTTGATTTGAAAATGCATGACATACCCAACACCGTAAAAGGAGCGGCTCGCAGTCTCACTCGTCTTGGTGTTGATATGTTTAACGTACATGCTTCAGGCGGCTTAGTCATGATGGCTGCTGCGAAGGAAGGCTTGCTTCAAGGACTAGCTGTAGGTCAAGCTACTCCTACATTAATCGGAGTAACGATGCTCACGAGCACAGATCAGCAGACGATGAACACGCAGATGAAGGTAACAGGTAGTGTAGAGGAACAGGTGCTCCATCTAGCGCGCTTAACCAAGCAAGCTGGATTAGACGGAGTGGTAGCCTCTCCACTAGAGGTAGAAAAAATTAAAGGTGAGCTCGGCTCCGAGTTTTTAACGGTCACCCCTGGAATTCGCCCACTCGGCGCTGATGTTAATGATCAAAAACGTGTGACTACACCAGAAGAGGCTATAAAATTAGGAACGGATTATATGGTCATCGGTCGTGCAATTACTACAGCCGAGAATCCTGGTGACGCATATGAACAGATCGTAGCAAACATACAAGCTCGTATGAACTAATAGAAAGGAGCTTCTCATGAAAGAACAAATTGCAGAGCACTTACTCGAAATCGGTGCGGTTGAGCTCAGACCTACTGATCCTTTCACATGGACATCTGGGATCAAGTCACCAATATATTGCGATAATCGCCTAACAATCTCTTATCCAAATGTACGAGAAGACTTAGCGACTGGGTTTGTTGAATTGATCAAAAACCACTTTTCCGATGCTGAAGTCATCGCAGGAACCGCAACTGCAGGCATCCCACACGCTGCATGGGTAGCACAGAAGCTGAATCTGCCGATGATCTATGTACGCCCCAAGCCAAAGGGCTATGGTAAGGGCAGTCAGATCGAAGGAAAAATGCTCGAAGGACAAAAAGTAGTCGTAATCGAAGACCTGATCTCTACTGGCGGAAGCTCCATCAATGCTGTAAAAGCAGTAGAAGCAGAAGGTGGCAGCGTACTCGGAGTATGTGCAATCTTTACATATCAGCTGCCAAAAGCTGAGCAAGCGTTTAATGAAGCAGGAGTAGCTTACCATACCTTATCAAACTACTCTATTTTGATAGAAGTTGCTAAATCAAAAGAAATCATCTCCACAAAAGATGCAGAAGTATTGGCTGAGTGGAGAAAAGACCCGGAGAATTATTATAGTAAATAACGTTGTAAGACTCCCTACATGATGTGGGGAGTTTTTTTATCGCACCACAATTGGGTAAATCCCCCATTTGTTAAAGGATTTTATATAGTTTATATCGAATAATTAAGGAATTTAGACAAAATGAATTTCAAAAATACCTTCTCTACTTACTAGATATGCAAAAAACTCTCACTCTTATGCAAATCAGGCAATAAATTCGGTGAAGTATTTGTACAAAGTAGTTCAAGAAGACATCTATAGTGATCGCATGCTGAATCATATTCAATATTCACGACTTTCTGTCGAGAAGTAAACGTTATAAGAAATCGGCGAAGTCATAATTTTAGTGGAAACTAAGGTGATGATGAAGAATATAAATTAAGAATATTTCCTATTTCATTCCTAAGATGTTGCAAAGAGCTGCTCGGTTGTACTGTTTCATCACCGGATTCGTGTCCTAACCAACACTGATAAGTAGAATGAGATATCGGAAATATATAATAAAAATCCAGGAGGAGATTCATGAAAGCGGTCGTTTGTACGAAATACGGACCCCCTGATGTGCTTCAGTTCCGGGAAATAGAAAACCCGACTCCCAATGACAATGAAGTGCTGATTAGAGTATATGCTGCAACCGTAACGGCAGGGGATTGCGAAATCCGAAGTTTTAAATTCCCGATGCTGTTCTGGCTCCCATTGAGAATCGTATTAGGTTTAATCAAGCCTAGGAAACCCATACTTGGGCAGGAGTTGGCTGGGGAAATTGAGGCAGTGGGTAAAAAAGTTACACGATTTAAAAAGGGTGACAAAGTATTTGCTGCAGCTTTGCTGCGCTTTGGGGCTTATGCGGAGTACATATGTTTACCTGAAACGTATCCGATCGTATTCAAACCAGCTAACATTACCTACGAAGAAGCAGCCACAATCCCTACAGGAGGAATCAATGGATTACATTTTATAAGAAAGGCAAATGTTCAATCCGGACACAAGGTTCTGATTAACGGCGCGGGTGGAAGCATTGGAACATATGCCTTACAGATCGCTAAGAATATCGGAGCTGAAGTTACGTGCGTGGACACCACTGAGAAATTGGACATGTTGCGTTCCATTGGCGCCGATCATGTCATAGATTACAAGCAAGAAAATTTCACCAAAAGCGGCAAGACTTATGATCACATCATAGATGTAGTAGGTAAAAGCTCTTTTTCAGGAAGCGTACGGTCATTAAACGACAATGGGCGTTTCGTTTTAGGTACTCTTACTTTTTTAGGGATAATCGGAGGATTATGGACTTCAATGACATCGAACAAGAGGGTTCTGTTTGAAATGGCAGATTATAAAACTGAAGATTTTGCGACCCTCTACGAGTTACTTGAGGCTGGAAAAATAAAACCGGTTATAGATAAACGATATCCATTGGATAAGATCGTCGAAGCACATACATACGTGGAAGGTGGTCTAAAAAAGGGAAATGTCGTTATCACGTTGGAATAGCAGGTTCTTTTAAGAAATATTCGTTGAGTGGAGGCTTAAGGTTCACGGGTTCGTGAATACGAGGCACGTTAGGCGGAAATTATGAGAAGGGAAATATCCTATGAAGATTATTATCGAAGAAAACATTATAGCAAATATACCCGTGTTAAGTATTTCACCAAAGAAAGAACAGTTGATGCCAGTAGTTATTTTTATTCATGGATACGGTGGAGATAGAGAGCAAGCACTTGATTTTGGATACATGTTTGCAAAATTAGGCTTTTTCTTCATTAGTTTTGATTGTTTAGATCACGGAATCCGGAGTAGAAAACACGCTGAACAAGAAACTAGAAGGTTTAAAGCGTTATATCCTCAGGATACAGGAATCGATACATATATTCATATGCATGAAGTCATTGAACGGACGAAAGAAGATATTAATACACTTATTAACTATTTTATAGACAACAAACAAATTGATAAAGGCCGAATAGGTTTAACTGGTTTTTCAATGGGAGGATTTGCGACTTTTTACAATGCTGCAAACAGCAATAAAATAAAAGTAGCTGTACCGATTGCTGGTAAACCAGCATTTAAGAAAGCTTGGGAGGACTTAATTCTATCAACCTCTACATATGCACAGTGGTCTGAACAAATAAAACACCTACAAAATGAAACAGTTGAAAGAACTTCCTATTTGGAAGAAATAGATCCTTTTGAAAATATGATTCGGTTTGCTCCAAAACCATTACTAATTATAAATGGTGATATGGATACCGACCAGCCATATCTGTATTCATTAGAATTGTATAAGAGATTGATTCCGTATTATGAAAAAGATCCAGAAAAATTAAAATTAAGTATACCATTTGTTGACCACAGATTAACATATGACATTAAAAAACAAGTTTGTGACTGGTTTGAAAGATATTTATAAAGAACTTTTCCTAACACTATCTCTACGCTGCGGGCGACAAGCGCCCTTGGTCACGGAGAAGTATCGCTTGACACACCAATTCGCCAACCGAATAATTAATCAACTTGAACAATCTAAAAGTAAAAACGCTCGTAAAATTGCAGAGTTAATGAAGAATAATTTGAATTACTGATACTATGCTTTGAAGGCGGGAAAATCATCTAACACCGTATTCACGCATCGTTCCATTTTTCCCTCAGTCCGGCAGAGAGAATGGCGGGAGCAGAAGCAGCCGGACACCCCCCTCTCTCTAAGATAAGAGCTATCTAAGGGGGATGGGTGTAGTGAAGACAAGATCGTTATGTGAAATGATGGAAAGTGAATGGAATCTATAAAGCTATAGGAGTTGATTGCAATATTCCTAGTATATTGGCGATATTTTCTTTATATTTTGGATCATAAATTAAACGTTTTAATTGAATGTTGGCAAGAAGGATTGGTTCTTCAAGGGGTTATTCATGATATGTCTAAATTTTTCCCCCAAGAATTTTTCCCATATGCACTTAAGTTTTATTCCAACCAGAAGGATGGGAACATTGAACTAAGATGGAAAAAAGCATGGCTCCACCATCAAAATCATAATAAACACCATTGGGAATATTGGATAGTAAATAAAAATACAAGAGAAGCCTTGCCGATGCCAAAGAAGTATTTAATAGAAATGGTATGTGACTGGAGGTCATTATCAAGAAAGTGGGGACGTAAAGTTAATGAATCTGATTTAGTAGAAAGAATGATGAATTCAGACAGTATAATTTTACATCCAACGACAAGGGAAGAACTTGAAAAATACATTGTGGGAAGTAAGCGCAATATATAATTTAGAAGTTTCAATGAGACGACTAATTCATATAACACAATATTTTCGCAGCGGAGATTCGCCATCGGTCCTGCAAATGCTTTTCACGGAGAAAACTTCAGCCGGACACATCCATTTCCCTAAGAAAGAAGCTATTAAGGGAAATATACGTAGTTAATTCAGGATCGTTGTGCGTAATTACTTCAAAACACTTTAGAAGGTGCTTATTCGGAGATGGTGAAGAAAAAAGCTGGTGTTTTACTATTTCCTCTATTCAGTGAGTATGAGTTAACCGTTGCATTATCCATTTTGAAACAAGGAAATAAACCAATTACAACAATTGGGATAACTGCTGAGCCGATCTTTGGAGAATCTGGTTTGAAGTGTCTGTCCGATTGTACTATTTATGATGTAGAAATAGAGATTATTGATAGCATTTTGATCCCTAGTATTTGATAATGATAATTTAATAGAACGTTATAATCAATATCCAAAAAGGAAGTTAATATATGGAGAATCTCTATTTAGTTAAACCACAAATTGAATTTAAAAATGAGTATTTATCTTTTTATCAAGAATGGAAGGAATCTGGGGGGAAAATGGTTCCTTGGGTGATAGCAAAGGATCCATCCGATTTTCCTAGCATGTTACAGTTTCTTTCAGATAATGAACAGGGAATCGGGCTGCCAGAGGGCTGGGTGCCTGACTCAACTTATTGGCTTATTAATAAGCATCATAAAGTGTTGGGTGCGGTTAATATCAGACATCGATTATCGGGAAGCTTATTTAATTCTGGAGGGCATATCGGATACGGTATCAGGCCTTCAGAGAGACGTAAAGGATATGCAACGAAACTATTAGAATTATCCTTATTAAAAGCTAAGGAGCTTGGTATAGAACGAGCATTAGTGGTTTGTGACGCGGATAATATTGCATCCGAAAAAACAATTCTAAAGAATGGCGGCGTTCCAGATATAGATTACATAGAAGAGGATGGGAATATAATTAAGAGGTTTTGGATCGTTACTAAAGACTGTGGAGATGATTAAATGTATAGATATGAACAGATTGAAGATCAGGATTTAAAAACAAGTATCACAAATAATATCCTTCGCAAACTTCCAGACTGGTTTGGTATTGAAAAATCAATAATTGAATATGCCGAGGGCACTAAAGATAAGATTTTTTATGCTGCTTATGATAAAGACGATATATTAGGATTGTTAAGTATAGAACTTAATAATAAATATACAGCAGAAATATATGTAATTGGAGTATTAGAAGATTATCATAGAAATGGTATAGGAAGAAATTTAATTCTGAAGGCTGAACAGGATTTAAGAAAAGATAACTATAGATTTTTGATGGTTAAGACACTTGGAGAATCGTATGATTATGAGCCATATCATAGGACGAGGGGATTTTATAATAGGATTGGTTTTTATCCTATATTCGAAACAAATAAGATATGGGATGAAGACAATCCTTGTTTAATAATGATTAAGAATATTTAATGCTGTAAGAATAGACCATTCTTTAACGATGGAGAAATAAAGGAGAGTTACAAATGATTACTCCTGTATTGGAGAGTAAAAGAATAATTCTTCGTCCTCTCACGCTTAATGATGCTAATCATATATTTAAAAGCTGGACATCTGATCCCGAAGTTGCAAAATTTATGTTATGGGAAGTTCACAAATCGGTAGATGATACTATCGAATGGTTGAAAATGGAGGAGCAAAATATTGAAAGTGAACATCATTATGTCTGGGGGTTTGTTTTAAAAGAAACTGGAGAGTTATTTGGTTCTGGTGGTATAAACTTTAAAAACGATCTTGGTTGCTATGAACTTGGATATAATATTATGCAAAAATATTGGGGGCAAGGTCTGACAACAGAAGCGGGGAAAGCTGTATTAGATTTTGCTATAAACATTTTAGGGGAGAAGAAGTTCTTTTGTAGACATGCGGCTGATAATATTGGTTCAAAAAAAGTAATGACAAAACTAGGATTCGAATATTATGCCGATAGTTCATATTCAAGTTATAGTGGTGAAAAGCATTTTTTAAGTAAAGATTACTTGTTGAACGTTGAATAGAAGAGGAGATCATTAATATGAAAATTACATTGTTACCAAAATCCCGTTGAACAATAAAGGGTTATTACATTCGATATCTATAAATTGAGCCGTGAATAATTTAGCGTAGCTCCCTACATGATGATGTGGGGATCTTTATTTTTTAGTGAGGTAAAACTGACATAATCATATTTTCCATAATTATGAAGGATGTTCTTAAAGTTTAGAGAATTATATACAGTACTGCATTCGTTTGCTATTTTATTATTTTAAATAAGAGTATTTGTGATTAATGAATCTAGTTGGAGGGATAAAATGATGAGACGGGTGCGATACCAAGTCGCGTGTAGTCTAGATGGTTTCATTGCGGAACCTAATGATGATTTTAATTGGATTACACCAGAGCCGACATTCGATTTTGAAGCCCATTACGAGCAGTTTGATACATTGTTGATGGGTCGGCGTACGTACCAGATCGTACGTGCGATGGGTGAGAACTTTCGTGGGAAGCAAGTAATCGTCGCTTCACGAGCGCTACGGCAAGAAGAACACCCAGAGGTCGAAATTATAAACGAGGACCTAGAGGAACGAATTCGTCAGCTTCGGGCGCAATCAGGTAAGGATATCTGGCTCTATGGCGGAGGTGATCTCTTTGCTCAGCTTTTCACATGGAATCTGGTCGATACAGTCGAACCAGCGATCATCCCTTTCATTTTAGGTGGCGGGATACCGATGTTACCCTTACAGGATGTGCGTATGAGTTTGACACTTGTTAGTCATCGAGCCTATCCTAGTGGGATGGTTCAACTCGAATACGAGGTACAGAAAAGATAGATGAGAAGAGATGTGAAAGAAACTCTACTACATGAACACGGAGGTATTTATGAGTGTGGAACTTTGGGATATCCTTGATGAAAATAGACAGAAAACAGGAAAGACTGTTGTACGTGGGGAACACATGAAGCAAGATGAGTATCATCTAGTTGTGCATGTGTGGATCTTAAATAGTAAAGGGGAATTTCTGATTTCAAAACGTACTCCTAATAAGACTTACCCCAATATGTGGGAAACAACAGGGGGATCAGCAATTATGGGGGATGACAGTTTGAAGGCTGCACTAAGGGAAGTAAAAGAAGAGCTTGGGTTAGAGCTTTCTCCTACTTACGGGGAGTGTCTGTTTAGTTACAGAAGACAACATCATTATTTTCCAGACTTTGTTGATATATGGTTATTCAAAGAAGATATTGATATTAATGATATCGTTTACCAACCAGAAGAAGTATGTGATGCTATGTGGGCAACACCAAAACAAATTATATCTATGATACAAGAAGGTGAATTTGTAGACACTTTTTTCTATCTCGATAAATTATTCAGTATTATAAAAGAAAAATAGAAGATGAAGTGTCGGATTAGAAAATGAAGATAATCACATGTAGATAAAAAAGGAGATTTTAGTTTGGGGTTCATTAACTATTTGAAAAAATTGAGAGATGGTTATGTTATTAACCAAGTGAAACGGATTAAATTACCTAACTTTAAACAATCGCCTACTGTTAGGAAAAGGATTTTATTTTCTGGAAGAGTGCAGAAGGTAGGGTTTAGATTAGAAGTATATGAATTAGCGAAACGGCTGGATTTAACAGGTTGGGTAAAAAATCGAGATGATCAGAAAGTCGAGGCTGAAATCCAGGGAGAAGATGAAAAAATCCTTTTCCTTATACATTTTTTAAAATCATTAAAAAGAGCATCTGTTAAAGATGTAGCAATAATCGAAATGCCG
>JACDJB010000298.1_pt1 | contig 58599 bp, 88 predicted proteins | sample 7454121 | NCBI WGS metagenome assembly JACDJB01 (sample SAMN14253290, study PRJNA609438) | sludge metagenome | isolation source: sludge after 25d culture with pyrite | collected 2018-12-20 | reverse complement strand
TCCCCTTCCTGAAGTATTGGGTCTTCATTATTTATAAATATATTTTTACCCAAAAATATTGTAAGCCTATCATGCACCATATTACACCATCCTTGCATTACTGCACTTTTTATAGCCCTTTCTCTTTTTTCTTCAATAATAGCTATTTTAAGTTTATAAGGTAAAATTTTTACCTTGTTATCTAATAAATACTTTTTTATTTCCAATGGTAAATGTTCAACAATAAGATTCTTTTTATAACCCAATTCTTCTAAAAACATACTATAATATTGGCAACTATCCCTTGACAGCAAGTATAAACTATTATATACTTAATTTATTAATAAGTAACATAGTAGTTTATTATGAAAATAACAAAAGAAAAATTTACCATAAAGCAATTCAATGAAAAATACATTGATGATAATGCTTGTTTGTATCAAGTGTTTTTAAGTAGGTATTCTCATTTAGAAAATTGCCCTGAGTGTAGCGGTAAATTTAGTTATTACAAAGTAACAGACCGCAAATGTTACGCTTGTGCTTATTGTGGACATCAATTACATCCTTTAGCTGGTACAATATTTCATAAATCATCTACAAGCCTTAAGAACTGGTTTTACGCTATATTTCTTTTCTCTACTTCTAAAAACGGAGTATCGGCAAAGGAATTAGAAAGACAGCTTGGTGTAACCTATAAATGTGCTTATCGTATTGCTAAGCAAATTAGGAAATTATTTGATAAAAGCGTAAGTATACTGACCAATATTGTTGAAATAGATGAAGCCTATGTGGGTGGTAAAGAAGCAAACAAACATAAAGACAAAAAAACACCTAACAATCAAGGTCGTTCACTTAAGACTAAATCTGCGGTTCTTGTGGCAGTAGAAAGACAAGGAAATATTATTGCTAAAGTTGTAGTTCATACGAAATCATCAATTGTTAAGCCGTTTATCCGTGAAAATATTTGTATCACCGCAGAAGTAAAAACAGATGAATACAGAGCTTATAACTCGCTTAAAACTTTAGGTTATAGACACGATAAAGTAGACCACGGCAAAGGCGAATATGTTAAGGGTAATACCCACACTAATAATCTTGAGGGATTTTGGTCTCAATTAAAGCGGTCAATTAACGGGACTTATCACTCTGTTAGCCCTAAATATTTACAAACTTATGTAAATGAGTTTGCTTATAGGTACAACAGAAGAAACGATGTAACGCCTTTATTTAAGTCTATGATTGCAAAGGTTTTGATGCAGCTTTAATTAAGGTGTCAAACCTTTCCTTGTCAGCTATTAATTCAGTACTCAAACCCGCTGTTTTAATAACTTCTATAGCTAATTCATTAAACAATTTCTTAAATGTTTCCTGATTTTCTTGATGTTTCTCAAGAACAATACCAGTTTGATTAATTTCAGTAGGTGTTAATTCAAAAACAGGCTTATTATATTTTTGTGAAATCAATATTAAAGAGTTAAAATCAGGAATATTTACTAAATTATAAGGCTTTTTGTTATCAGTTGATTGTAAAAATAAATCTTCATCAATAACCATTTTTTTACTTCGCAATTCTTTTGCTAAAATATCCTTAGAGGCGCTCTGTATTTTATCAACCCAGTCTTGAGCAGCTTTAATTTTATCCTGCGTAGAATTTTTATGCGGTCTGTATTTTTGACATATAATTCCTATCATTTTGGGATTTTCTCTTGGTAAGTAATTAGGAACTTCTGGTGCACGATATTTTGCAAAATCATCTGACCATAGTGGTAATTGTTTAGCAAGATATTCAATAGCTTGAAAACAAAAAAACTCAGGATAGGTTGGAACAATAAAGTAGTCGCTTCCCATTAAAATGGAACGGTTAAATGCACCAGAACTAGGACTCATATCTATTAATACCACATCAAAACTATATATACGTGCAGTTTCTCGTATCATTGCATTAAAAAGCCCAACGAATTTCATAGCATGTACATTATATTTGTTATCAGATGCTAAACCTACTGCACAATAAATATCTAAATCAGTTAATTCTAAGTTTCCAGCGGCCAATTTAAGATTTTCGTGTAAAGTGTTAGTTGGTTTTACAGCTTTAATTTGTGATGATACTTCATTAATACCAGGACTAACTATATGTTTAATAGCATTATAAATATCATCATTATCTTTCTGTTGATAAAATAAATCCAATTTTAATCGGTTATCTAACCCTAAACAATAAGTTGTTAAATTACATTGAGGATCAGCATCCACAATAAGTGTTTTTAATCCTAATTCTGCTAAAGCCCACCCTAAATTAAAAACAGTTGTGGTTTTACTTACTCCACCTTTATGGTTAAAAAAAGATATTATTTTTGACATGATATATGCGATAATTAGGTTAACTCGATTATGAAATATATATCCTTGTTGTCAAGTAAAATTTATACTTGCTGTCAAGGGATAGTTGCCATAATATTTCTTTATTTAATATTGCTTCAATTACTACATAATTCTCTGTATTCTTATCCATTATACTAATCTGCTTTTATTTCATCTAATGTTATATCTATTAATTCAAAACGTTCATCTCCACAAGGATGGTTATATTCCCTAGTGTCATAGAAATAAGCATATCTATTACAATCACATGACAAATTACCTTCTTCCCACATAAAACATATACCATCAAAATATGATATGTCTATATGGTTAAAAACTGTACAACCTATAGGAAGTTTTTTTATTTTATCAATTTCTTCTTCGTGATTAATTTCAGGAAAGTATTGCCTATATCCAGCATCATATGATGCTATATAAAAAATGTCTCTTTCTTCATTTGTTAAGGAATCTTTTAACCTGACCTTAAATTTTATTTCCATGTACTCTTTTCTGTTTATTCATATAATACAACACATAACCCCGCTGCTTCCTTCTCTTCTTCACGTATCGTATTATAGCCCTAATTTCCTCAATACCTTTACAAGGAATTACCTTATAATTCCCTAAGTTTCCTCCTAAACTACCCCATACACATATTACATCTATCGTTCCAAATAAGGTAGGTTGAAACTTGATTTTGTAATATCTATTGTTTTTTATCCAACAGAAGCTCATAATTAAATAATTACCTCAGTCGCTATTCGTTTTAGCTCTAAATATTCTCTACATTTACAACAAGCACAATGTCCCATTTGAGTAGTATCGTTTAACTTTTCTTCTAACCTTCGTAATTTGTGAATTTCCTTATCCACTTTTTTGATATATTTTTCCTGTTCTTCTGGGCTTAATGAATCATAAACCTTTTTTTCTTTTTCAAATCTAGTCGGATGAAGTTCAAAGATAACATCTAATATATAAGCAAGGGCATATTTCATAGGATCAAAACGCTTATCAAGTTCAAACAATAAATCCCCTTTTATTTCGTCTCTTATTCTTCCTATATCTAGCATTTATTCTCTCTCTTTTTTTACTTATTTTTCAAAGAATTTATTATTTTTTCTGTAATTTGATTACATCCTTTTTTTATTAATAAAACATCTTTTTGAGTTAATTTATTGTCATCATATTTACTCAAAAAACTCCAAGTATTGGAATAGTCTTTTATTATTTGTTTTACTATTTTATCTTCTGCATCTTCACTCATTAACATATTCCTTAATATAATTTATTAGAACATTAGTAATATTAGTCTTATTACGAATGGTCTTGACCTTAAAATTATCCTTTAACGATTCTGGCAAAAGGATCGTTATATATACCATTTTTTCTTTAATAACTTCCTTTAGTGCTTCTTCTTTCTGAAGATTGGAATTGTTTTTTAATTTAGGTTTTAAAGCCATTTCATTGCCTCCAGTATTTCATCTCTTATTGAATCTATTTCTAACGTTGCATCGTTAAAAACCTGAGTATACACAGTATTACCCTCACTTGCAGACGTTGGATATACTACCCTTTGCGTAGTATATGAATTAAGAATAGGTAAGTTGTATTCCTTTAGAGCTTCTAACACCTCTTGGCTTAGCTTGGTGTTTTTAATCACCCTACTAACTACAAACGCAGCAAGCGGTTTACCATCAGCAACCTCTTGTCGTGCCTTTATTAACTCTACTAAATCAGATGTTGCCCAGATATCCCAAGGAGATGGTTGGACAGGTACTAAAACAAAATCAGCTATCTTTACTGCCGCAGCTGCTAGTTTGGTTATTGAGGGAGCACCATCTATAACTATAAAATCATACCCAGCTTTTACCGCCTCTATATCGCTTGCGAGTGAAACTCTATCTAATCCTATAACCGGAATAATCCTACCATCATTCTCTACGTTCCAATCTCTAGCAGAGCCTTGAGGATCACTATCAACAAGTAACACTTTGTGGCCTGAGTTCTGTAATGAGTGAGTGAGGTTTATAGCAATCGTAGTCTTACCGCATCCGCCCTTTTGGTTAAGTACTGCTATTATTTTCATATATACTAATATATTAATTTACTAATATTAGTATATATTAGTTTTTATAAATTACAATATAGCAATTTATTTATATTGGTATATACCAATTATTGTATATTAGTATAATGATTGATAATTGATTGCCCTAAAAACTCAGGGATTAAAGGAACAACACTATTACCCAAAGATACAAGACGTTCCTTACGACTTCCTCCATCTGTCCAGCTAATAGGATAACCCATAAGCCATTCTACCCAATCAGGATTTAATCTGTCGTTTTTTAATCTCGGTACTGCTAAAGGCTCTTTGCCCCATTGCTTAACTCCTCTGCTGCTATGGTACATGCCAATCTGCTCTTGTGTGCATATAAAGCCAGTTTCTTCAAATCTCCCGTGTCTTTGTAATCTCTGGCGGTTGGAGTCGGGAACATTTTTACAATTGATTCCAGTGACGGGCTTTTCCTCCTCCTTTCTGAGGGACAATCTAAAACCGCTCTCGCAAGAGGGGTAGGCAATAATCCAGATTCTATCCCGTCTGTGAGGCGCACCAAAGGCGGAAGCTGGTATGCAATGCCATTCTGCATCATACCTGATCTTCCATAAATCTTGCAGGACGTTGATAAGTCCTGTACTTCGAAGGTTTGCCACGTTTTCGATAATTGCATATTTTGGTCTGATTTCATTTATTAACCTCGCAAATTCTTTCCATAGTCCTGAACGTTTGGCATAAATACCTTTTTTCTTTCCAGCTATTGAAACATCCTGACAAGGAAAACCCCCAGCGATTACATCAATTCTTGGGAGCGTTTTTAAGTCTTCCTTATGTATAGTAGTAATATCAGAAAATACAGGTATTGAGGGCCAATGTTTTTTTAATATTTTCTGACAGAATGGATTAATTTCACAAAAAGCAACTGTCTGCATTCCTATAGCTTCCAAGCCTATTGAAAAACCACCTATTCCAGAAAAAATATCTAGAACATTTAACATCTAAGTTATAATACTTTTTTAAATAAAAGTATTATAACATGTTTTTATCTTGTTTCTTATTTGTGGTGTATTAGTGTTTTGACGTGTCTGGTTCTATTTCAGATTCTTTTGAATAAAATTCTTTATATTGATTTTCTACAGACTGAAACAAATCTCTTAAATATAAAAGTTGAGTATCTATATCTAAAATATTATTTTGCATCAAAAAGTTTCGGAGGTTTCCCTGTAAAGCATTAAAAAGCATTTCCATCGTAGCTGTTACATCTTTAACGTTACAAGATGATTGTTGTACATCATTATTTTTATAATTTCTAAGTATTATAATCGCAGCTTCGTCAGGTTTTACCGATAATATTTTTTCTATAGCTTCTAGTGTGCTTTCTTGTTTTTTCTTAGTCATTCTTTACTCCAACTCTTTTAATTGTTTAGCTAACTTTTTACATTCATTGGTTACGTATTCTATATCTTTGTATGTGTCATCCCCTATTACTCGATTCATACCAAGAAGAGGAAAAGAGCAAGGTGAATAATCCCCTGCATGAGCACAATCAAAACCGACTACAAAATCTACTTCAATACGAGTGGGAATAGTAAAAAAACCAGGGATTGGCCCTAATTTCTTAAATACTCTTTCATTTACATAAGTTACTCCTCCATGAACGTCTAGATTAAGCAAAAACTCATTGTCAATATTTGTTTCACCATACAATTTATGATTTTCAGGTAATTCTACATATCCACATAAATGCTTCAGTTCTGGATGCCTCTGTATAAAACATCTATATCCTGTATCCTCATCAACAAACTCAAAAAAATCCGGTTCAGTTTCCCAAGGATTGGTTTTAGGGATTAATATCATATTCATCCTCTAAATCCTCATAATCTTCACCGCAAATTATTGTTTTAAGGTCTTCTTTAGCATATCCAAGCCTGTGAGTTTTAGTTTCGTAATCAACTAACTGATTCTTCCACTGCACATACCATTCGCCTATTTGATAACAGATAAACTCCACTTGCTGCTTTGTAAATTTTCTCATTTTTCCTCTGGTTCGTTTTTATTATTATCCCCTATTATTTCTACATTTTCCCATATATTTTCCCATGGTTTTTTAAACTTAAGATCATCCCAAATAAATTTCTTTTTCTCCAACCCAAGCTTATTTCTATTAAAATATTCCCTTATTATATAAAGCACCTGCGCTTTTCTTGTCCGTAACTCTTGGGCCGCCTCCTGATCTATCTTTTCCAATAGCTCAGGGTCTAATTCAATGTTTACGCTGGTTTTTTGTTCTTTGGTCATTTTGTTTACATATTCTCTATTGCTTTCAATTTCTCTTTGTTCCTGAATTTTTCTTTGAGTTTCAATTTGATTTTTTATGTAATCAGTCATTTTCATAAAATTTTAAATATTTTAGTTCTTCTTCTGTAAAGTCCCTTGTATTTAAAGGGAAGTCTATAGACAGATAACTATCCAGGCCTTTGCATCCCCATTTAAAATCTTCAATATATTTAAACAAGAACTTCAACGGGTCTTTCCCCGCTTCGTCGATTTTCCGGTTTAAAAGATCGTCTAAGTCAGTTTTTAGCTGCACAAGTATTTTATTTCTTAGTTCTTCTATTCTCTCTTTGCTTATTGTCATTTCACCACCTCATCATTTGTTAATTTTTCTTTGATCTGTTCTGTTTTTATCTATATAAGCTTTAGGTGTTATATCAGTTTCGAGACGAGCAGCTTCGCATTCCGCCCTATAAACATCTAACTCAACTAGTTCCCAATCTTCTGCTATAAAATTATTATAACTGATCACCATATCAATTTTGATTGAACCCATCCAATAATTTGGATCAATCAAATAAATACCACCTACATCTTGACCTTTTCTACGTATACCAGTTATTTCTCCTTTTAGTGCAACTGTTTTAATTGCTTCTGATATATTCATTCTAACACCTCCCAATCATTGGCCATTAAGTCTTCGATTATTAAACTACTTAAAGGATGATCTGCTGTTATATAAAACTCATGATTGTTATTATCCCATCTCTTTCTTTTTATTTTTTTGCCTTTTTGAGCTGCTTTTACTGCTTCAATAAAATTCATTCTACTACCTCCCAATCGTATTTCTAAAAAAATATGCTTCTCTAAAATCCGCTCCTACACAATATGCTCCCTTTAAATTAGCTTCTTTCGCATCGTGCCTATAGACAATTACATCAACAAAATCAGAACTTCTTAAATCAGTGTTTTTTAGATTTGTTCTTCTTAAATCAGCTCCTCTAAAATCTGCATATCTTAAATCAGCGTGACTTAAATCTAATTTTTTTAAATTTGTATAACTAAAATCTGCTCTTTTACCTTTAGCATAATTACTTTCTAACCATATCTTATGCTCTTTTATCATGTGATCGACTTTATCTTGGGTTAGTTTTTGACATGTCATTTTCTTTCTTCATAATATTTTTTTACCATTAACCTGAGATAATTTATTTTTACTTCTGTCTCGCTGCTTCCCCAATTGTCCAGAAGATAATCTAATACTTCGTTCTCAGCTTCTTTTTCTTTTGTATTATTCATTTTTGTTTCCTTTATTATGCAATTTCCTTATGCACTATTCTTGTTGTGCTGTTTATAAAATCTATAAGTAATCCCTCGTAACTTAAAGATTTTTCAGTGTAAAATTCTTGACCATTAACAAAGTAATGGTTATAAAATTTTAAATATATATTATCATCTGTAATTGTTATGTCGTAGCTATATGACGTATCGGAGTGTGCATCATGGCTTGATGTTAATTTAACATTTGTACTATTTATATTAGTAGCTATAAAACACTCTAAGAAATCATTGTTAATACATTTCTTCTGTAAACTGTTTATTAGTTCCAACGTATTTTTAAACCTGAGAGCTGCCCCCCTTGGATAATTATCATGATGGCAATAAATATAAACGTCGCTGTCTCTATAACTGTTTTTATACATTATCCTATATGTAGCTTTTGTTCTCATTTTAACCCTCCATTTTGTTTATAATTACATATTACAATAATTTTAAATTACTGTCAATAATTATTTAATAATAAAAAATTATTTTTGATTATTTTTTAAAGATGTCGTGATGATATATTTCAGGTTCTCTTGGACGTAGCTTTTCCTTTACCTTGCGTGCTTTTACAAGTTCCCTGTATTTCATAAGGGCATAATTTTGATCTGACTTCTCAGCGCTTTGTATATCTTTGTCTAAAATTGGTGAAATTGGTTTTTGATATTGCGGAACTTTTAGATCAGCAATATATCTCTTTTTCTGCTTTGATTCTTTATCTGTCATTATTTATTAACCAGTCAACTATTTGAAAACCAAGCCATTCTATAGCGATATAGAAATAATATAAATGAACAGTTATTAGAACTAATAAAAAATAAAACTTAGCTCCAGCAGTTCTAATATGTATAATAGTTTCTTGAAATTCAGCAGGAGGATAAAAGAACAGAACTACCACACTACTTAAAACGATAAATACAACATAATCTATAAATTTTCCCATAAATTCCTTTTTTTATACGCTGCAAAAACCTGCTTATTTATTAGGCAACATCACAATACCTTATTACATAAATGTTAGCTTAGTAATTCCACATTTTTATCAACAAAATTTGTGAATAACTATTTGTTGAAAGCTATAAGTTCAAGTTCCTTTACTCTTTCTTCTAAAAGATTGATTTTGTTATTGATAAACTGACAACCTTGATAAACTCCAATACTAATAAAAAGTATTGTAGTTATCATTATGTATAATCTCGCTTGTCTTCTGTATTTCCACATATTTAATTCTCCTTATTTTTTTTTTCTTCATGTTCTATTACTTTTCTCAAAGTATAAATCTTATCCATTAGCTGCTCCTCGCTTTCTTTCTCTATCGCACTTGTAGTTTCTGTGGAAGTAGATAGTTCTATATTAAGTTTTGTTGTAGCTAAATTTGCTATTTGCTGGGCTTGCTGTAAATTTAATTCTCCTTGTTGTAAACCAGTTAGCACATTATTTATTATTTCACTCGGTGTCTTAGCTTCGGATATATCAAATTTTAATTTAGTTATACTGTTGTGATCAGTTGACCATTTACATTGAGTTTTTAAATAAAAAATAATAGCACTAAGCTTTGCCGGTGTGTTTTCTTCTTGATTTATAAAACTAAAAAGCCCCTTTGCAACAAAACTCTGTGCTTTAAATTTTCCTCTTTCATAAGCAGCTTCCAATTCTTTATTTTTTAGTTTCGCGTAAAAAATAGTTCTAGTGCTTACTCCCAAATATTTTGCAATAGCCTCCAAAGTATGACCATGAGCTGCTAGAGCTTCTATCTGCGCTAACTGTTCAGGCGTATAATAACTTTTATTTTCCTTTTTAGGTTTACTCATTCAACAACACAGCTTTCTTACCAGTTTCTTTTTCCCATCTCTTTATTATAACATCAATATAAGCTGGGGATAATTCCATCATGTAACAATTACGCTTTGATCTCTCGCAGGCAATTAACGTAGTACCGCTACCGCCAAAAGGATCATATACACTCTGGCCTTGCGCGGAGTTATTAAGTATAGGCCGAAGCATGCACTCCATTGGTTTCTGTGTACCATGTCCCCACGTTTCCTCGTTGTTGCTATTGCCGAATGGACTATTATTTTTAATTTCCCATACGGTAGATTGATCACGTTTACCCTGCCAGTTATGCTTCTTCCCTTTCCGTACGCTGTACCATAAAGGCTCATACTGACCATGATAATCACCCCTGCTTAATGCAAACTGCGGCTTTGTCCAGATTATGAGACAAATCAATTCAAAACCGCTATTCTCTATATTCTCGGCAACCTTGTGCGTATATTTAGATGAATGCCAAACATAAGCCACATCACCGGTAAATAATGAATAAGCCTCAGACCAGTCATATCTATCATCATTTAGTACCTTACCTTTAGAAATCATGTCTACCTGAACAGCAACCCTCTCACGCCACTCAGGCTCATAATTTACCCCATAAGGCGGATCAGTTACCATTAAAATTGGACTTGCCCCATCGATTAGTTTTTCAACATGCTGCGGATTAGTACTATCCCCGCACATTAAACGATGAGACCCAAGAACATAAACATCACCAAGCCTAGCAGTAGCTTCTTGTGGGAGTTCTATTTCCTCTTCTTCCCCTATTTCTTCTAATATGTCTTTATCAAATACAGGAGTTAGCATATCCTCATCCATACCAAAAGATAATAGCTCGTCCATATCAAATCGCTGCGTTAGTACTTCAAAATCATATTCACCAAACGCTAGGTTATCTCTAATGTTTAACCTGTCTATTTCTTTTGGGGTCAGTTTCTTATTAGGCATTAACACTTCTATTTCAGTATCATCATCAAAACCTGCCATATATAAAGCTTTTTTTCGTTGATGGCCTCCTATAATAGTATAATCGCTATCAACTATAATTCTTTGGTGATATCCATCTTCCTTTATATGAGCAACTAGTTTATCCAGCATTTCTTTGGTTATTTTCCTTGGGTTATCAGGATACTCTTTTAACTGGGAAAGTTTTATATTAGCAGTATGCCATTTTATAGGAGTGTTTTTACCCATTCTTACTTCCCCTGATACCTTATGTTTTTTAACATTTCATTTAAATCCTCTACCAAAGAACTTGCCAGCATTTTCATCGCAATTACCGCCTCATTCTTTGGTGCTTGAGATAGAAAACTTAACGTATCAATCTCATCTCGTATTTTATCTATTATGCTTTCAGTATTATTCTGGTAGTTCATCTTCTAGTTCCTCCATAAACATAGGGATTAAAACTTTTTTAACAAAAGCAATTTTTTGGTCATCTTCTGAAAGATGGTTTAAATCAAAATCATCAGCAAATTGTTTAACTTTACTATTAATCAAAGTTTCATTTTCTCGATGTTGCGCAAGAAATTTATCAGGATTTTCAGTTAGCCCTGTATATAAAGATTTTATTACCTCGCTTTCTTCTTTAAAAAGCCAAAGTCCTTGTAATTGTTTTATTTTCTCTTTATCAGTAATATTCCCCTTTAAATACTGATCAATTATAATTTCTTCGCATTTTTGTTTCATGATTTACCTCCCTATGAATATATAATAGTGTCCTTTTCATAGAACCACTTAAACAGATCATTAGAATAACAAAACGTCTTATTATCTTTGATAGTTCTAACAATCCAATCATCTTGCCTTAAAATATGTTGTTCATAACCAAAAGATATTTTTAGTTTTCCAGCTACATTTTCTATTTTATCTTTATATGATGAACACAAGACAGTGGGATTTAATCCTGCTTCTTGGTTTAGTATCATATTATCGTGAATATACACCTCTAGCCACTTAGGCAGATGATCAAACCTGTTTCTAATATCTATTTCACTTGGATTTATATATTGTGCTGCTAACACTGTTTCATATTTATATTTAAACATTTCGCACTCTCGTTTCATTTATTCCCTCTAATTGATTGTAGGTAGCAGCTTCCTTTTGATAAAATTCATTAGCCATCTCTTTATCCTCAAAATACCCTAGATGTTTTCTTTGTTTATCTCTTACAATAACACCTACCCATTTATTACGTGAATTAGACCAGCTAACACCTTTATAACCTGATATATTATCTTTTCTGATTCTTGATTTTGTCAGTGCTCTTGCTCTTGTTACCTCCTTAAGATTTTCAATACAAGAATTGAAGCAGTTACCATCCTTAAAAACAATTGTGCCAGGGTAATATCCATAAAACATGGTAAATATAAGCTTGTGCTTGTAAAACCTTTGCCCTAGAACTCCAACCGAATCTCCGTATTTTGTCGGAGTACCTGCTTTCTGTCCCTCTTTAACGCCTCTAGCAGGTGATTCTTTCCAATAAATCTCGCCGTCTTTGTATTCAAATAGTTCGTGCAGTACTTCTTTTGTTATCATTTTGTTTCTCCGTTTTTTTAGAATACTGCTTATAGTATTTTTTTAAGCTTTCGTCTTTTTCTTTTTCGATTAAAAACAGTTGCCGACATTGATTTACAAGCGCCTGTATTTCTTCCGTGGTTTCTGATAACTTATTTAAATCCTTTCGTGCAATCTGTTTTTGAAGATTTAATTGATAATTAAAAGCTACAAAGTGCTCGTTTTGTCCCATAGGTGTATTTAAAAACCAATGTTTGATTTCGCTAAAATCCTGATTATTAGTTAGAAGATCATATAAAACACTGATTTGCTGCTGTATTTGGTGGCTCATAGGCTCTACTTTAAAATGGGATTTCATCATCAAGTTTTGATAACTCTTCTATCTCAGTTATGTAATTCTCCTTAGACATCGCGTTATTATTTGGTTTATCTTTGCTACTTGTTAACAAATTGATGTAATTGATATATATCTCAAGTTGTCCTTTAGCTTTCCCATCCTTGCCAATATAAGCATTTACTTGAGGATATCCTCGTATTAGAAGCCCATCACCCTTTTTTACATACGATTTAACCACTTTAGCCAGTGGTTCTGAGCTGGTTTTACATTTAAACCAAGTAACCTCTTTTTTATTGTTTGAAACTGCTATTTCAAAGGTTACAAAATCAGGGTATTTCTCAGGACTTGGAGAAGATGGGTCTTTGCCAACATGGCCTATAATTTCTACAGTAGCGCTGTCTCTCATTCGTTTTCTTGCTCCACTAGTTCTTGTAATTTTATTAAATTTTGTTTAAGTCTTTTGTCTAAATATTCCTTATACCAGTTAGCTTTTTCGCTAAAAGCTCTTTCTGGATCACAATATCCATCTTCAGTAAAACAGTTATCATCACCTGAATACCAACCTGTAAATAACAAAGAGTTATCTTCCCAAGCATTATCCAATTCAGACCAAAGACTTCCTTTTTTATGCAAAAGCTTATAATCCTGCATATCTTTTCTTATCTCAGTTCTTAGATTGTTTATCTCCCATTCTATTTCCCATTTTTCTTTATCTTTAGGATCAATTGTGTTTACTTTCCTTTCTGGAATTGCGTTCACATCACTACTAACATTTATTTTCATTTCTTACTCCTTTTAATTAATTCCTTACTATAAATCCTAGGTCTTTCCTTATTCCCCTTGTAATGTAATTCAACAACAAAACCACCTAAGCAAACCGCTTCTTCTACGACATGATCGTAATTGTTCTCAATCCAGTGAATATAAAAAGAATCGGCTATTAAAACTAATTTGCTTTGGGTGGATAGCTCACTAACCCCAAGTTTATCAAACCAGTTTTTAACAATATGCTGGGCTATTTTTTCCTCATGGCGATTGCAGAGAGCCTTAATCAGATTCTTCCTAAACGTAAACCACTCAGAGTTGTTGGAGCGAACATTGGCAAGTAATTCAGGTGTTGGAGGTCGTGACAGTTTGTCACAATCTGTGATGGACTCAGGTTGCGTTTCCCTCTTACCGGTTACAATACGCACTTCTTCCCCGTAAACCGATTTTAGGGATTTACGGATTTTTTCTTTTTCAATGTCATTAAGGCTTTTCCTGCTACCAATCGTTATTTTTACCTTATCCGCTTCCAGCTCAATAAATTCGCATTCATCCTGCAATAAATCCGCATCATCTTTGCCAAATGCTGACAGTAAAGCTTTTGAAAGCAGCATTTTCCTATCGCTAGCCGTTAGCGGTGCTTTTTCGTCCATAGTAGCCTTTTCGTAAATTTCGTTGTTGTTAGCAGGTAGGATTTCTGCTTTTGGTACTTTGCTAGCATCTTGCGCTTGCTCTGCAAAAGAGCTAAAAGCGGAAGGTGCGTTTTTGGGTTCTTCAAAACTTTTTATTTTTAATTTTTCATTATCCGAAATAGAAAAGGATTTATTATCCTTTTCTATTTCTTTATTAATAACAGTATTATTATTAATAATATAAAGGGGGGTAGAGGGGGTGCATTTATGCTCCACCCCTGGAGCATTTTTGCTCCCATCCAGGAGCTCTTTTTTCTGCAATTTACTAGATGTTTTTTCTCTAATTTTTACATCTTCCAAATTCATTATTTTATAAGCATCTTCGCTGTAACAAATTTCAAATACGTTAAAAATGACCTCTCCTTTAACAATTTTTTTAGGATGATATTTAAAATTAAATATGTGATTTATCTGATTACAGAGTCTTCTATTTTGATGTCTTTCTCGTCCAGTGACCTTTTTTATCCAATTTCCGGACAAAAATACCGGATTATCAAAATTTTTTTTTAATTCGTATGATATTTTTGCAACAAGTTTTACAGCTACCTCGGAAAGCCTTTTGTCAAGCCGGTTTGCCCTATGAATATTGTACCAATCATCATTAGCTTTAATATATGGTTTAATATTGGTTCTTTTTTTATAGGAGCTTATATAAGTAACGTTAGCTTTTGTTGCTTTTACGGCCTTACTCATCTCGCTCCTCTTCTAGAATTAATTTTAATAACATCTGTAAATCTTCCCAGAACATCGTTTGCATAGGCATCCCTTCTGTTCCCTTTAGGATTCTACGTATACGAGAGGCTACGCATCTAATGTCTTGTTCTCTTTGACTTGTCATGGGGCTAATCACTTATTGTTTTTAATTGATACATTTCAAATAAACTGGATATTTGATTATAATTAAATCGAGTATCACACTCTAAGTACAAGAATTTTAGGAATTTCCCTATTTCAAATAATTCAGATAGTAAATCTGTTAATTCTTCTTCTTTTAATAAAAAACAAACATGATTCAAAAAGTTTCCTTTCGAATTTTTAATATTTCTTTCAATCTTCCATAAATTAAAAGTAGATATATTTTTATTGTATTTATTAATAGTAGCTGGATGTTTATTTAATAACTCACTTGAAATTACTTCACTGATAACACCCCCTGATGCCCCTAAAAGAATATAAACATGCAAAAAATGTATTATTTCTGGAGGTGTTAAGATTGCTTGTAATTTTGCAAGAGACCACTTATTCATAAAATTTTATTACCTTTATAAAACTTTTTTTAAAAAAATAAATTTTAGCGTTTATAATCACAAATAAACAGAAGTAAAAAATGCTTTTAAGTTAACAACTAATTAATATTCAAAAAGATTATGAATTTTATAGATTTATCGATTATCGCCGCTTATTTTATTTTAATTATCTATGCCTTAATAAAGAGCGTAGATAAAAACGAAGGAATAAATAGTTTTGCAATTGGTAAACGGGAATTTAGTACGTATGCTTTAACTAGTACCATTAGTGCAACTTGGGTTAGCGGAAGTGGTTTTTTTATTGATATTACTGATACTTATAAAAAAGGTTGGTATTACTTATTACCTGCACTCTGTATGGGTATTCTTCTAATTCTTATTGCTTATATATTTGTTCCTCGAATGAAAGAATTTTTAGGTAAAACTTCTGTAGCTTCAGCAATGGGAGAAATATATGGAGAAAAAGTGCGTTTGCTTATTGGAATATGTGGGGTAATAGCATGTTTAGGCCCTATAGCAATTCAATTTAAAGCAGTAGGTTATATAGGTGAGTATTTTTTTCAAAAAGAAAATACCTATTTTACTATTCCAATAGGCATATTAGTTATTACATATTCTTTATTTGGAGGAATACGAGCAGTTGTTAATACTGATATAATTCAAAAAAATGCTTTTTTTATTGCTGTTCCTGTTTTATTTATTTCTTGTATATATTCATTTTCCAATACTGAGTATATTAAATATGATAACGTAGACTATTCTAAATTTAACTTATTACACGTACTAACAACTCCTAATTCTCAATTCTGGGAAATGGTTGTGTTAGCTGTTTATTTCACTATTCCAGGTTTTAACCCCCCGGCTTTTCAAAGAATTTCAATGGGTGCTAATATTCCACAGGTTCAGAAAGCATGGAAGAATGCAGCAATTCACCTCTCAATTTTTACATTAAGTATTTCACTAATAGGATGGATATTGTTTTTGCAGAACCCTACTTACAAAAATAATGAAATGCTTGGATACTTAATAGATAATTATCTGTTTACAGGGTTAAAAGGTATTTTAATAGTAGGAATTTTAGCTATGACTATGTCTACAGCTGACTCTTTCCTTAATATAGGAAGTGTAATTGCGGCTAATGATATATTTGGAAAATATAAAAATGATATAAATAAATTATTACTTGCAAAATGGTATACAATTGTTATAGGTTTAATTTCTATATTCCTTGCAACTTGGCAGCAAAATCTTTTGCCTATAATATTAATAACGGCTAGCTTCTATATTCCTGTTGTTTCTATACCTTTAATATTTACCATATTTGGTTATCGTAGTAGTGGACGTTGTGTTTTTATTAGTATGATTGTTTCTATTTTTGTCGTGTCTTCTTTACATTTATTGAAAATATTTGATATTTACGTTTTAAATCCGCTGATTCCAGGAATGATAACAAATGCAGTAGTTTTAGTTTTTTGTCATTTCATACTTGAAAAAAGAAAAATGTATACTGGTATAAATGATAATGGTTATTTTGAAAATTATAGATATTGTAATTCTAATAAATTATTTCGATTAAAACATTGGTTTAATAGTATATTTTTTCCAAGTACATCAAATCAACTAAAGGGACTAAGTCTTATTCAACAATTAATAGAAGAACTTGGAAATAAAACAGAAGGAGAAATAGATTATAAAAAATTTATAAAAAAATATGAATTTAATAAAAAATCCTATTTTAAAAATTTGGAATATTTAGAAGATATGAGGTACATCAAAAGAAATGGAAATTATATAAAAATATATATTTCCGATAAAAATTATTTTTAAAAAGCTTTGGAATTAAAAGCAAGCTGAAAGGGAAAATGTTAGGTTAGTTATATGAAAACTTTTTTCCAACAGTTTTTTGGGTCATTAACAGTTGTTGGTCTAGTGATTGGGATGCCATATTTACTAGGAGTTTTACCAACTGTAATTAATAATAAATATATACTAGGACCTATAATCATTTTTAGTAGTTTTTTTACTATAGGTTTAATATGGTTTATAGTAGAAGAAGAATATGCACACCCTGTATTATTCTATTTAAGTGTAGTAATAGTTGCAATTTATAAAACGTTTCACGTTGTTTTACTTTAAAATAGTATTGTTCTATTTTAATAAACTAGAAATAAATCAAATAAGTAAAAAACCTTAAATCATTTTATAATACAAAAGATATAAAAAAGTTATTGTAAGTATTGGACCTCCTATTATAAAATACAGGACAACGAATCTTAAAAACCATTTAAGAACTTTATCCTCATTATCATTTTTATTGTCCCATTCAAAATTTTCCATATTATTATTTTACTCTTAATATAAATTAAAAACTTAATGTCCTTTACATAAACGATAAAGGCTACCACAATGTACACTCGAAGGGGTAAGGAATTCTATGTCGCATAATATTGGTAGATTAGCTAACTCAATTAATTTTCCTCCAATAAACATACTGAAGTGTAGTATTATAAAAAAAGAAATAGCTTTAATATAATCTTCTTTATTTTTCATAATTTACTTAATAAAAAATAAAAACAAAGCGGTAGTATAACAAGCACTACCACTACATAAATTCTAGTCCCCCACTTAATGAAAGGGTCATCATCATTCCAGTTCATGATACTTTTTAGTTTCAAGAATCTATGGTATTCCCAAACAAAGTAGTATCCCATTCCTTATTATTGATTTTTTCTAAAGTTATTACTCGACATAAATATATGATCATATCATGTATTTTGTCTTCCAAGCTCTGAAACGAAGTTTTAGCTGCTCTTTGCTCTGCTATTAACAACAAAGTTTCATCTTTAGAATTAATATTGTTTTCTAAATGTTTTTTGATTTCGTTATGTCGTTTTTCTAAACGTTTATTTACCATCTCAAGCTGCGCTGTCAATGATATTACGCACTCCTCCCAATTGCTCCTCATATACTAATTATTTTTAGTTGATAAAAAAGTGCTAGGGGCCCCGACATAGTTGTTCAAAAACAAATGCTATCCTTCATGCCAGAAGCATTTATAGATAACATAACCCCTAGCATGAGAGGTGCTTTGAACAGTGATGTCGGTCACCATTAGCCTGAATACGTTATTTTAGCTTAAAATGTTTGTCAATTATAAATAGAAAACTGTTTTAATTATTATAGATTTATGTGCTAGTTAAGTGTATAATACGTAAGCACTAAATAGAAAATATTATGGCTAGAGTAGATACACACCAATTAATACAAGAACTTATTGAAAGCGGGTTACCACAAAAACCATCTGAGATTTTAAGTAAAGCTTTTTTTAATAGTAGCAATGCTAATGAGAATTACGCTACTAAAGAACAACTTGATCATATTGAAAAAGAACAATCAGAAATTAAATCCGAAATAAAAGCTATTAATATCAACATAAAATGGATAATGGCTATTGGTTTACTAATTGTAGGTATTCTGTTAAAAAACACTTTTATTCATTAAATTGTAATTTATCAACTATCCCAAAGAAAGATAGCTTTTGAAATCCATCAGTAGTCCTATTCTCTAGGTCATAGGCTCTTATTTCTGTTTCATCAATTATCCTGGGTTTCTTTACTTCCTCCTTATGAATATTAGCCTTTATACGGAAGTTATCATTGCTAGTTTTTACGGCGTCCCGCATTTCAAACCTCAGGCATTTACCCAAATAAGCCATAAATTGAGCTTTAGAACAAAACCTTTTATCTAGCCGCTTTGACATATCCAGTAGTATCTCATTCATGGCGTTTAGGCTAAAGTCTCTCCCTGACAGGCTTTGTAATTTATCGCCATCCTCCTTAGTTAGTGGGTAATGATACTTTAAATCTTGAGGCTCTTTGTACTGGTTAAAATGGTAAACTCTTGCCTTACGCTCAGCGTTAGTAGATTTTTTTCTTTCATTAGGTGTTTGTTTTTTGAATTTCACAGTTTCAATTTGAGCAGTTTTTACTTCTTCAGGATTTTGTAAAAAATTAGATTCTAGATCTATATCTTCAATATTATTATTTTCTTTATATATATAGAGAGGATCATTTTGTCGGGAAATTTTTTTCTCGATAGAATGTTCTTCTAGCGTGGTCGTGATTGCGACTACGTGGTCATTATGTATCATTTGTTCCTTATAACTAAATTCATAGCTGTAACGATGTTTTTTCCCCTCATGAGTAATAGAGTTATGGTAGGTAATATCCAAGACAACTTCTAATTGCTTTATAATGTTTTGATTTTGTCTTCTTTTACATTTAGTAATTGAGGAAATATATTTGTGATTAAAGAATACACGCTTGCCTTTTTTTAAACCCTGTATAATTGGGGCAAGAATAGCTTGGGCATCCTTACTAAGATATTTAGCCTTTACTCGGCATAATTTAGCTTGATTAGCACGTTCTATATTATCCCATTCAAGATAACTTTTACGATAACGGGCTTTCTCTTCTTCGAAAGAGTAAAGTTTACCTAGTTGATCCTGGTTTTCTTGTATTTGTGTTAACATATTTTCTAAAAAACTTTAATTAATTTTTATTTTTTAGAAAAAGTGCCTTGACAAAAAGATAATATCCCTTTACACTCCGAGCTGTTATATTAGGAGTTTAGGGTGCTTTTCTTTGCGGTTGGGCACTCTTTCTTTTTTTTTCTTTTATAATTCTAATAAATTAATTATCTAAATCTGGTAAATTTGGTAACCTATTTCTAGGAACGAAATTTTTTTGATTTTTTCTATCTTCTATTGCTCCTATTAACTCATCTATTTCTTCATCAGTATAACCTGCAAAAACAGAAGTAAAAGAAGTTAATACAATAGCTCCTATAATTAAAATTTTATACATTTTATTATCCTTATAATTATTACTGGGATAACTATCAAGAATATTAACTATTTTAGTAAAAGCAAGATTTTTATTGCAAGATTTGTAAAAAGTTTTATCTTATTAAAAATATTGTTTATAAATTAATGTAAATCAAACATTACATCATGTTTAATTTTATTTTAAATTTATTAATAGGAGCTACTATTGGTTATGGTATTTTCCTTTTTGGAAAATGGTCGTTAAATTTAGCAGACTTTATTATAGATAATGGGCCTTTTACTGTTTTATTAACCTTAATTTTATTATTGTGTAAAGTAATATGGAATTTTATAAAAACACAAATAGCTGTTTTTATAAATAAATATAAAAAAGGTTTTAGTACAGATGAAATATTTATTTATATTTTTGTTATATGTATTTTTGGTTTAGGTATATCGTTATTAATTGTTCATCAATTAAATAAATAAAATTATGAAGGATAAAGAATTATTATTTAGTGCTATTGATAATTACGCACTATTAAGTAAAGCTTATAGGAAAGTATTAAAAACACTTATTAAATTAGCTATAGATGATGTTGTTGTAACAAATATTAAAGATTTAAGTGAATTATCTAACGTTTCTAGACCAGCTGTTTATGCTGCTTTAAAAGTTTTAGAAAAAGAAAAACTTATTAATAGGAATAGTAACCCTGGAAGTAGATTAAGTTCTTTTTTACTAAAACCGCAGAAATTTGAAGATATAATTAAATATTATTCTGTTAGAAAAAATTTTACATAATTAAATAAAATATTTGACATTTTTATTTTCTCTTTATATACTACCCTCATAAGGCAAAAATAAAACGCCTTAAGTTACGAGCTTAAGACGTTTTAGCAAATAATTGAATTATTATAAACCCTATGTGAGGATTATATATGCAAAATATCTCAACCATACCTTTACGTCAAGCACAAATTGAAAATCACGAGAAAATCAATTTTTCTTTAAACCATGATACAATAATTTCCAGTACCAAATCATTGGAAGCTATGAGCGTTAATAAAGCTAAAGAAGCTTTGCAAATTCTAAAAAACTTAGAAAATAAAAAAGAAGCTATTAGAATTTTTGAAGAAAGAAAACAATCCGAAGAAAACCTAAAAAAAATAATTGATCAGTTACCTGAGAATATAACAGAAACTCCTAAATTTCATGAAACTAAATCTGAGAGCGTAGAGTTATCTAATTCTGCTCGGGATACCTTTGCCAGAATCGGAATAAGGGCCAGAGAAGCTTTTATAGAAGATCAGATAGAGCGGGCTATGGCTTATAACATTCCTTATGAAAATTATAAGGATGATTACTATAGACTTATGCAGGATATTGACCAGTATGAGTTTCTACTAGAGAAAGCAAAAGAATACTGTGTTGACTGGGATACTAGTGAATACGACCCGCTGGCATTAGAGCAGGAAATAGAAGAAGCAGAGCATCTTGCTTATCTACAAAACCAAGAAATAAATTATTATTATGCAATAACTAGAGGAGTAGAAAGATAAAAATAAGACCTACGCTATTTGTTATGTCTTGGAATCTTCACAGAAGGAACGTAGGTCTTGTATATAAACTATTAAATTGAGGTCAATAATAACAATTATTGATAAAACAATGATCATAATAAAGACAGGTAAACTATGACAGAAAATAAGAAAAAAGTAAATGATTATATAATTCACAGAAAAGAAATATCAAATTTGCTTCTCAACATGGGAGACGGAATATCAACACATAGTTTATCTATGTGGCTTAAGTCTAAAACTAATAATGAGTGGGTGGTAATGCCAAGATTTTTTTGTGAAATGACAATTACATTTTTTGAAGAAAAAGCAAAAGAAAACACAGGAAAATTTCCTTTTTTTAAAGAGTTGGTACAGGAATTAAAAGAATTAAAAAACTATTTGTAAAATACCAATATATCAAAATTGGTATATACAGAAAATAATAAATAATAATATACAAAAAACATGGTATTGGTATGGAAAACAATTACATTGAATCTTTAATGAGCGAGAAGATAGATGCTTTAGCTGTAGCACTGAGTAAGGCACAATCACTTATTGAAAATGTCAGTAAGGATAAACAGGCTTATGGTTACAAATACGCTGACCTTGCTAGTTGTTTGCAAGCTATAAAAAAGCCTCTTGCTGATAATGGGTTATCAATTTCACAGTTGGTAACTCAAGACAAGGATAATAAACAGGTTCTTGTTACTTTATTAATCCATGAATCAGGACAGTGGCTAAAATCTGTTTTTGGTATAGAAAACGTGGTAATGAAACAATGTAACTCGCTCCAGCAAATAGGAGCGGGAATTACCTATGCCAGACGTTATGCTTTATCTGCTATAATAGGTCTTACTCAAGAAGACGATGATGGTAATAGCGTGCCGAAGTTCAAAAAAGAAGAAGAAAGTAAGGAACTTATCAACGAGCTGATTACTCTTTGTAACAGTAATCGTCTAAATACCAAAGAATTTACTAAATTTCATAACATTGATAGCAGTAATATTGAAACTGTCAAAAATGGGATAGCTAATTTTCAAAGCTTAAAAGAAGAGTTTTTACAATCTAAAAATGTAGAAGCAGCATGATAATAAGAACTGATATACAACAGGGTAGTGACGAATGGCATAACCTTAGAATAGGAAAGATTACTGGTTCATCTTTTAGCAAATTACTAGGTACTGCTGCTGCGAAAGAAAAGTACCTTTATGACAAGGCTAATGAAATAGTAACACGCTGTAAATCTGATGGAGATAATTTTAATAATATCCATATGCAACGGGGAAGTAATTTTGAGTCAGTAGCTAGAACCTGTTATTTACTTGAAACTTTTTCTATTGTAAAAGAGGTGGGGATAGTAATAGTTGATGATTATCTTGCCTGTTCTCCTGATGGCTTAATTGATGAAGACGGACTTATTGAAATCAAAGTACCTGATTCAAACAATTACTTTAGGCAATTACTTCAAATATCTTCAGAAGGGTTAAAAGTCATACCCAATGATTATTATATTCAGATGCAATTTAATATGTATGTTTGTGGTCGTAGCTGGTGTGATTATGTGCTTTATAATCCACAGCATGCAATAAATGATAGAGAAATATTTATCTATAGAGTACCTAGAGATGATGAAATGCAAAAAAAGATTGGGCAAGTACTGGATGAAAGTATTATCAAAATCAAACAGTATGTAGATCAGTATTTTGTGTTGTGTAAAAAAAAAGAAAAAGAAGCAGCTTAGATGAATAAATTTATTTTGATATTACTATGTTTAATTCTAACTAGTTGCGCTTCTTTTAGAGAACCAACAGAAGAAGAACTAGAGGAATTTAAGAAAGAATCTTCTCGCTCTGATTTAAGAATAATGGTACAAGAAACAGCAATGGATTTTTAGACTTCTGAAATCTCTATCGGATACAAAGCTTCTACCATCTTTTTTTTAGCCTTATAGCTTTCCGTTTTGAATCCTTTTACGTCTTCAATCGTTACCTCACCGTTTACCCAGAATATTAAAAAATCGCATATGTATTTTACGCCTCCTGGTAGATGAAAAGGGACTTGTCTTAAAAAAAACAATATTTCTCCAGATTTCCGAAGTAATTTTAAGGTGTTATACCTATTAGCCTCTTTCTTGGAAGAAAACTTTATATCGTCAACATTAGTTCTTTTTGCCTTGAATTTATGTTTAAGCATCAAAGGCTAATTTCTAATTTGATATGCTTGCTTCCTACTGGATTCTCAGGAGTATCATCCAAATAACTCTTAATATTTTGGAATACCTGATAAGTAAGCTTATTGATCAACTCCTCTGAAAATTCTTCTTTTTTAGGGGTAGTATCTTTTTTAGCCTTTACTTCTTTAGCTTCGGATTTGAACTTATCAAGAAAATTGCCATGGGGTTTTAAAAATTCCTGCTCTCCTCTCATCCATGGCGGCATGGCTATATTTTTGACAATAGGATTTTCTTTTTTGTCTTCTATAATTTTACGCATTATTGCGAATTGTTTAGCTCCTACCATGATTTTGTTTTTTTTAATTATCCTGTAAATGAGCGAGGAGTAAAAGAATATCCTGGTATTATTTCGCCTCCCCACCCTCTTCTTATTGGTTGTATTGCAGTTATTGGGTTGTTTATTAATGTTAAAGGATCAATAGAAAAATGCCTCCGCCACTCCCTTTGCCATGGTTCTCCCACAGCATTCATATTTGATACATATTGATTGTACCAAGCATTTTTTTCTGCTTGTAATCTATTAGCTTCATTTATCCTATGTTGTGCTATTGCCTTTTCCCTTGCTTGAGCTTTAGCAATTTGTTGCGCTTCAGCAGCACGTGCTTGTTCCATCCTTTGTTTTTCTTGAGCAAGTTGTCTTACTCTTTCTACTTCCTGTGCCTGTCTTTTTTGAGCTTTAGCAGCTTCTGCTTGTCTCTGCGTAGTAAGCTCTTGTTGCATTTGCGGTATCATCCCCCTTAGGTCTTTAATAGGAGCACCGGCAACAGGTTGTTCTTTTTCAATTTCGCTATATCGTGTGTTTAGAGCAGCAAGATTGTCTAAACTGATGTTTCTATCACCAAGACCTCTAAATACCTCTCCAAGAGCCCCAGAACGTCCTTCTCCTATACCAGCTTGCATTCCCTCTGATCTTGCAGCAGCTCTCATGTGAGGCCATTGCCATAAATTTTCATTTTGATAATTTTTATATAACTCTTCGTTCTCGGCTTGGTTGTTAGCAAATTTCTCAGCTCCAAGCTTGTTAGTATCCCTAATGGTTTTTAGTAAATCTCCATAATCTTTTTGGCTCTGACCTCCTATCTGACCTAACTGTTTTATTTTATCAATTTCTTCTTCATGACCGAGTGCCAGCTGATCTCTTAAAGATTCTTGCAGGATTTTATTTCTTTGTTCTAAAACAGCTTTGTTAAGTTCCGCTGCTCTTTCCTCAGCTGCTTTTAAATGCTGAGGAGATTTATATTGCCCAAGTCTTATATACTGATTACCAAGAGCTTCTAGGTCTTTTTGCATTCTCTCTTGAGCTGATTGCTCAAGCATGGAAACCTTACCTGCCATAGCAGGGTTTAATTTACCAACTGCGCTAGCTGATAAACTTGGATTATCTAGTAAACCTCTTGTAAGTGCTTTTCTTTGATCTGTATAACTATCTCTAAGCGACGGGTCTAATCTTTCAAGTATGTTACCGCTCGCTTGAATTTCAGCAGGTAATCCGGCAACTAATTGTCTGGTATAACGAGCAGGTTGTGTCCTTGTTGTATCCCACTGTGTTGAAGGTCTTGATGGGTCTACTCCATAAGCCCTTAAGGCCTGTGCTATTTGCTCTGTTTGTGATTTTGCCAAATCTGGATGTAACGGCTCGTCTGGATTTACTCCTGTGGTTCTCAAGGCCTGTTCTAATAACTGGAGTTTTCTATAAGGTTCGTTTGCTTCCCTATCAAACTGAGCTTTATTTGCTCCAATACCCATATTGTTATAAGCTTGTTTCTGAGCGCCAAATTGCTCTAAGTTTTTAAGTAACGCTTCTCTTTGCGCTTGTTTACCTGCTTGTAAATTCTGGAAGGTGCTAGCTGTTTGACGATTACGGGAGCTTTCCAGACTACCACTTACTCTAGCAAGATTTTCCAGTGTTCCTTGTGCTTCAGGTAAATATCTTCCTATATCACCTTCAATTCTACCGGTAAAACCTCCGATGCGCGGTTCTATTGCGCTCCTGAATTCATCTCGGAGTTTATCAAGAATAGGCCCTTGTGAAAAACCCCTTTGCGCTCCTTGAAGTTGTCCAAGTAACTCTTGTACGTTAGCAGGTGTTATTCCTTGATTATCACGGGAGAGAACACTTTGGATTTTACCTGAATACGGAGCAGGTTTTGCTGCAAACTGTTCCTGTAGTGTTCTTGCTCTCTGCGTTAAACTCGACATTGGGGAAACTGATGCACCCTTATATGGAGCATAGTTTAAACCACCGACTCTTGCTTTTTCCTTGGCCAGTAATTTATAGGCTTCTCTGGTTAATTCTTCTGGAGCATAAGCTGTTTTGCTCATCAATTCCTCCTCATGTATGTTGCAAGTGATTTATCAGAAGATGATAATTTAGGCATTGCTTTTAAATAACTTGATAAGGATTTAGCTTTTGGAGGAAGATCAACTTTACCTCCTCTTTTATGTTTACGAATGTTTGACATGAATTTATAAAGCTCTTTTGCTCCAGCATCATTATTTCCATCGCCTAAGTCTGCGACTACATCAGCAGGAATAACAAACTCGCCGTCAGAAAGAACAGCAGGGATTTTATCATCTTGTCCTTTAGTCTCTCCTGCTATATAACGACCAAGTCCTGATGGGTAATTCATTTCTTCAACTTCAAAAAAACCATTGGTTTTAGCTTTCCCGCCTTTTTTCATAACTAAAGGTTCGCCGCTAAAATCAGGATTGTTATAGTAATTTAACCATCTACCGCTTTTTCTATATTCTTCCGGAGTATTACTTTTGATATACAAAGGATCAATAGCAAATCTTTCCTCAGGTAAGAATTTATTACGCTCTACCCTGCGCTTCATTTGAGCTAGGGCTAAATCCTGATCTTCTTTTTGCCGTAATTCTTCCGGTGTTAACATTAAACCTTTTTGATACTCTTTTTCATCTCTAGCTCTTTTTGCCGCAGTTTCTTTTTTAGGTCTGTTCATAAATGAACTACCGACTACTCCAAGAGTCAAAAGGTTAGCCGGGTCAGAGAGGTAATCTTTACTTTTACCGATTAATTTATCCATAAAAGGCAAATCTTCAGCTGTTGCTGCATCACTTCCAGCTCCTACTCCAAGACCGGCATAACCAGCAGGAATTTGTCCTTTTGCGCCACCTCCAGAAGTCAATAAGGAAGCAAGCCCTGCTCCCTTAGCTCCTCCCATCAAACTAGTACTACTTTCTCCTCCAAGGCCCAGTGCAGGTAATATGGCATTAGTATTTCCATAATTAGCAAGAGAAGAGGCAAGACTATTAGCCCCAAGTTTTCCAGCTCCCCATCCAAGTCCTGATGCAACAGAAGGAAGAGCTGCGCCCATTCCTGCACCTTTTAAAGCTCCTTGTAAAAAGTTTTTACCTCGAGCCGTATTTTGAACCCCTTGGCCAAGTGCACCTCCTATAATACCGCCTACGCCTGGTAAAATCATATTACCAAGAATAGCCCCAGCTCCCCCTCCCAATACACTTTTTATTGCTTTAAATGGTTTTTTTAAAAATCCACCTCCTCTAAATCTTTTTACTTTTCCCCCATGTTTATAAGGAGCACCTACTGGCGTATTTAAATAGGGAGTAGCAAGTGATGACTCAAGAGGATATAGGTTTTGCTCAGTTAAATTACCCGCCATTGGTTGTGGAATTAACTGGTTCATTCCTTGAGCGTAAGGAGTTTTATCATTCTGTCCAAAATATTGATCCTGATAAGGATTAAAATTTGTATTAGGTGCTGTTACTGTGTTTTGAAAGTTATTATTAAATTTTTCAAACATTTCTTTCTCCTGGTTCGTTAGCCATTATGTTGTAAACTATTTTAGCCCATTCCTGCCATTTATCGAAATTTATCGATTTTTTTCCTTCTTTGACGGAAAAAGGCGCTGGAATACTAGCTTTTGCAAATATTCCTGTACTTACTACTATATTTCCCCATTCCTGCCATTTTTCTTCATCTTCAAGTAAAGGTATGTTTTCATTCGGGAAATCTACAGTTAATGCAGCTGCCCAGTCTTTTAAAGCAATATACTCAGGCCATACTACCCTAATCATTATTAAGCATCTCCATCTCCAAGTGCTAGTAGCATCATCAAATATCCAATTTCAAAATTCTTGTTGGAAGAAAATGTAAAATTCATATGCCTACCCTGCACATTCATATCAAGTTTACCAGTAGTACGTGTAAAAGGAATTGGATCACTCGCAACATTTACGCTTTGTGCATATTCCTTAGTATTTACAACAAGTAGCATCTGATCAGCATTATCATCCATAAGAAAATCAGGCTCAATTCTTCTTAAATCCACCCATCTATCTACTCCTGTCTGTTGTTTAAGAGGATTAAATGCTGACCAGGAAAATGTTGGGGTAGTAAATGATGAAAGAATTGGTAAAGTTCGTTGGGTAGATCCTCCAGTTGCTACAGGATAATATACTTGGTCTACTCCTACTTCGTGACGCCATACGTATAAAAAATCATCAGGACTTATAAAAGCTTTACCAAAAGTACACATAAATCCTAAATCTTCAAAGAACACACCAGAATCTCTGTTAATAGCCGTATCGTACCAAGAATTTTCACGTTTGTTATAAATTAAGGCCCGAGTGTTTTGTACAGGGTTGCCTTGGCCTTTTTCTGGATAAAACCACCAGATTTCTCCGTATTTTGTGTTCTTAACACCGAATACTTTTTGCCTGTAATTTAAATCTATATTATTAAAAAAATAATTTAGACTCATAGTGTTAGGCATTTCTTGAACTATCCCGTTATAGACAAAAAATCTGTCAGTCCCAATCCAGAAAAAAACACCATCATATTCAACTACACATCTAGAAGAGAGAATTGAAGAACTTTTAGAAATTACATCTATTTTAAAATTTACGGCAACATCTCCAACGTTAGTAACCTTAACTACTGAGCTAAGAGTCCAGAATAAAAGAGAAGGGGAGTTAGAACCTCCACGAATGGCAGCGCCAAAAATAACTTTATCATTAGATATGGTTAGTTCACCTCCTCCAACTCGGCCAGCAGTAAAGTCTAAAGGATCAGCTGGGCGACTGTAAGCTACGTAACCATTAGAACCATATGCAAATAAATATGGATTACTATAACAAATTCCTCCATTAGCAAGTGGTGGTAAAGCAACCTCAGTTAATTGAGTACCTGGGTCAGCTTGAACTGGACCAGCAAATAATCTTGGAGCTGAATTTTGTGCTATGTTAACCGCATTATCAGCTCCAAAACATACAATATTTTTAACCCTATCTCTAATAACAGTTTCAAATTGCCACATAAAAGCAGTTTTTGAGCCAAGGCTAGGGGTTATACTTCTTAAATTAATTCCGTTTTGTAAATTAGGAGAGGTTTCTAATTTGTAAACTTGTGAAGTATAATTTGGATTTGCTATTGCTGTGTTTGCTCCTATATAGGCAAAAATATTAGCACTGGTTGTTGAAGAGGTTAAAAAAATATTTGAAATATTTGTACCAAAACTGGTAAACGTATGAACAGTAGCTCTTATTGCTGTTCCTTGCATCCCACCTATTTTTTTAACTATTCCCCTCTGAAATCTAATCCACCGACCATCAGTGCAATATTCTGATTGGAACTTTGTTCCGTCTCTTTTGACTCCCGGTTTATATGTTAAAGGAAAAAGATTGCCTGGCATATTAGTCTACATCCCTCTTAGCTACGCGGTCAGTGTATAGTTTCTCAGCGTCCTTATTAATGCTTTGAAGTGCCCTGTTGTATAATGATTCAAACACCGGTACACGCTCATCTCCTTTTAAAAAAGGGATGGTTTCAAGCATAGAGGCATAAAGTAACAAACTAGGATAACGGAGCGTTAAAAAATTAGTCGGGGTTTCTGCGTTAAATAAAGGAAGAGCTAAATAAATTAACGTAAAAAAATAATTTTGATCAGGTGTTGGAGCTAAATAAAAAGAGTTATAATTGTTATAATCAGCATAAAAAAGAGGAATCGACCTCTCTGTACTTGGATTTGGCCAGTAAGCTTGGCAAAATTCTAATGTTCTAAGTTGTAAAACAGATAAACTACCTGGGCTAATAGTTAAACTTACAGTTTCTTTCCAGTCAGCTGGTTTATCTAATAGAAACTGATTTTGTGTTAATTGGGCAGTTACAACTTTTTCAAAACCAATATTTTTAGCTTCTGAATAAATCCTGTTTATTGCCTGGTTAATAAAATTAGGTATCTGACTAATGAAAAATTCATCTGTACGTTTAGAATATTGCTTAATCTGTTCTGTTAGAGAGTTATAATCCATTTATTGCCCCTCCTGCCTTAAGCGTCCGATTTCATTGTTTAAAGCTACAGCAGAATAGCCAGTAATATCTTTGATCCGTTTGTTTAAAGCTGTAACAGTTAATGAGTTGTTAGGTTTTTTTGCTAATTTTAAAGCTAAATCCAGAAACCTTTGATCAGTCAATAATTGACTCGCAGCTTGTGCTCCAATAACCGCTCCTATTCCTGATCCACTTAACGTAGCTACCGGATTTGTAATTAGTCCACTTACAACTCCTAAAGTAGCCGTTGTCATTGCCGTTCCTGACGGATTAGGAATATTTGCGCTTTTAACTGCCATGGCTTTAGCTACAGTTCCCAGTTTTTGGAGTTTATCAAAAGTTTCTGGGTCTACCTGTTTTTTTAATAAAGCTTGTTTTTCAGGATTGTTTATTGCTTTTGAAAGGGCATTATAAGATAAATTATCTGTACCAGAATTAAGGCTTTTACCTATTAAATTTTCTAATTTTTCTCTACGAGCTACTTTTCCAAACAAACTATCAGCATTTTTAAAATTCTGATACCATTCAGGATTAGCTTTTCCATATTCCGCAATATCTCTAGAAATTGCTTTTTGTACTTTTCTAAGCTGATTCTTTACTCCCTCATCCATATCCCATTTAATCATGGAATTAAGGCTTTTTTTAGTGCCAATAAGTTTGTTAACATCGTATTCCTGAAGGGGGACTTTTATAGGCCCATATTGGCTAACTAATTTTGATGTTGGTTCAATTTCATGTTTAATAGTTTCAAGTGATTGTAAAAGATTTTTTTCATCTGGAGAAAGAATAGCAGTATTGATTTTTATATCATCAATAGCCTTTTTTAAATTATTAGGTTTTACCACTGCATCTTTAGGTAGTGTGCTAGCTGCTTCATTATATAAATTAGCAATTTGAGCTTCTACTTCAGGAGCTTTTAATGGGCCGGTTTTGTCATAAATGTCATTTAGGGCTTTTAATGTTTGATCTTGAGTATTTGCATATTTCTTTTTTAATCTATTACCAAAAAATGGAGTTTTACCAACCCACTGATCAGCAAGACCAGTCAAAGTGGAATCCGTAAGAGCCGCCGCTGGTAATTCAATTCCCAAATCTTTAGCCGCTTCCGCTGCTTCAATATTCATTCTTTTAGGAGTTAATCCCATGATTTTTAAAGGTACTTTAGCTACAGTCTCAACAGGATGACGGAAAGCGTTTAAAATATTTTTACTTCCAGCAATAGCTGACGGAGCAACAATGCTAGAAGCAAGGTCGGCAGCAAGTGGATTAACGCCTCCCTCTTGTAACATGCCAGAACCAGCACCAATTGTAGCTCCTTTTCCAAATTCTTTAGCAAGAGCCCCTACTCCTTTATTAACTAAACTAGGGCCACCAAATCCAAGTAATGAACCTCCAAATTCTGCTGCATGAGATGCTATCCTTTGACCACCAGTTGTAGGATGAGGCTCTAAATCAATTCCAGTTTTATTTTTTATTCCGGTTCTTATATCTTGTGAGGATGGTATCCTTGAGCTAATAATATCAGTATCTGGTATTTCTATTTCATCACCCATAAAATCAGGAGCATATAACCCACCTGGGTTACGTCTTGCTTTACTTACAGCTATACTTTCTAATCCTGAAGCGGCAAGTTTAGGTAAATCAGCAATTGAACTAGCACCTTTTAAAGTAGATTTTCCAATCAAAGCTGGCCAAGAATCCCCTTGTGGTGTTCTAGGACGAGCCCCATATTCTAAAGGATCAAACTTTTGAACTGGTTTTGTTCTAGGACGAGCCCCATATTCTAAAGGATCAAACATACTATTCTATCCTTTCAAAACCATTGTTTTCGTACCGACTTACTTGATTAGCAGGTACTTCCCACTCTTTTCCATCAAGACCACGCATAGCAACATAGTCTTCAGGATTATTGGATACAGGCTCGTCCGTATCTAAAGTAGAATCTGGAACGATACCATCTCCTTGTCCTTGAGCTCCTTGCTGCAATTGTTGTAAATCATAAGGACTTATGTGAACGCCATACCTTAAACTTGCGTCAGAAGCTTTGTAACGCTCCGCCATTTCCTCTGTAAGATTATTAAGTTTTTCTTCAAAAACGTCTGGTGGATCGCTTAAAGCAGGTAATAATCCTTTGTTTTCAAATCTTTTAACCATTCCTTCAGATAAAACACCGCCTTTTATTTTTCGCTCCAATTCAACAGCAAATTTGCCAAGTTTAGCTTCTAAAGCTTTTCTTTTACTGGTTTCATCTCTTAAATTTTTATTGCCTGTAAAATATCCAAACAAATCTTTTGAAGCGTTAGCAGCAGTACCTATTCCATATGGAGTCATAGGGTCTATTACATCATCCTTAGCTATTTCTCTAAACTGATCGTAATCTTTTTTTATTGATGAAAGTTCTTGTAGGATTTCACCAGATGCTTTTTTGTCTTTAGTATATAATAAACGTTCTGATTTACTTCCTATCGGTATAAAGTTTTCACCAAGTCCTCCAATATTAACATTCATTGCCGGATTATTTTTTTGAGCCATTAGATCATGATATCTTCTTGACTCGCCAAGCTGCGCCTCTGAATGTTGCCTTTGCCAAGCTCTTTGTTCTTCAAGAGCACGCCTTTGCTGTTCTTGTGCTTGATACTGTAAAATCTGATTAGCAAGCACGTTGTTTTCATTTAAAGCTGCTGACTCTTCCTGATCATAAGTACTAAGCGCAGGGCTCATAGCTCTTCCAACAGATGCAAAGTTATTAAAAAACCCACGCTCTTTTGGTTGTTGTGACATATTGTCAGCAAAAGAAAGCATCGAGCTTCTAAGGGCTTTATCCTGCTGTTTTTGGGTCATGCCAAGTGAAGCTCTAGCACTTTCAATAGCTTTACTGATTCCAGTGTCAAAAGGATTGTAATTTCCCTGAGGGGCGGAGGCAGATTGCTCCATCCCTTGCATTTGATTATCAGGAGCTCCTTGGCTCTGGCTATTTTGAGCTTGTAGGTAATTTAAAAGTGCTGGATTCATATACTACGCTATTAACTTGCTTAATATGAACCATTGAGTGCCATTAGAAAAAACGTTAATAAAACCATAGTTAACAGCAATATTTTGGAGTCCAGCCGCTCCTCCGTCAATATTAGTATCAGCAACTATAGTAATATTTGCACCACCCGCATTACCTGTTACATCTTTAATGGTGAATATTTTTCCTACAAGAGCAGTAGCAGTAACTGGTAAAGTGATAGTACGACCTGCTGCTGTGTTTACTCCGATAATAGTATCAGTATTAAGAACAGTATAATTTCCTGTTACTAGTTTGTAACCTGCTACTAGAGAATTAGCCCATCCTCCGTTCTGATATCCCTGAAATGTATTTGTAGTGGTATTGAATACAATCCCACCATTAACAGCAGTAGCTGCTGGGATCGCTGTAATTTGAGCAGTAGTTAATTGCGGCGCATAAAGCCCGTTATTTTTATTGGTTGAAACTGGTGTGATTGCCAGATTTGGCACACGTGTAATTGCTGGTTTTGGCATAAAATCCTCTTAAAATTTTTATAAAAATTGTTAAGATTCTTTTATGGATAAGAACGATAAAACCCAGCTTGCGTTTTTAAGTTACGCAGAAACTTTTAATTAGTTATATTATACCACAAATTTTTGTGATTTGATTTTTGTGTAAATTAAGGAGGGGGTAGCGGCAAGTCATTTAACCTTGTGTAATTAACCTCACAATCAAATATTTGCGTATAGCCGTTAGAGAAACATATTAAACTATCATTAATAACAGGATTTGGAGCTATGCTATATTCTAAAAAAATCTGCAAGCCTAATCGTTCCATAACATCTACAGTTTCATAGGCTTTGATTTCAAATTGATTGATTATAAAAGTTGTAACAGCAGTATCTCCTGTCCTTTCTCTTTTTAAATTAAACCTTATATCTTGAGCTCCCCTATTGCATAAGGTAATACTATTAACCTGCAATGGGTGTAGATTTAATCCACTTCCCGTTGCTAAAATGGTTGTAGGAGTAGAAGTAAGACCGGAAAAAGGATTAACAGGATAATCAATAAAAATCCCCATTTATTTTTCCTTTTTCACTCCTCAGGAAAAGAAGGTACTATAATTTTTAATTCTTTTATTCCTTCTTCGGTTCTATCAAGAATTTTCCTTAAACTATTACACGCAACTTTAAAATCAGGCGCTGATCTTGCATTTTCATCATTTAAAACTTGTGGTACTAATTGCTGAATGTATTGCCAATCAATAGCAAGTCCATTAATTAAAGCACTTTTTCTTTTTGTTTCCTCGATGATAGTATCAATATTCATAAATTTTCCTTTAAATATTATTTAATTGTTTTTAGGTTATAAATTCTCTACGATAACTATAAGCTCATTAACATAGATTTTATCTTGTTCATAGGTAGCAATATTAACGTCACATTGATCCTTTTGGGCTTGTAACTGTAATATATTTTGTTCTTGTTGGCTAATTGCCGCATCTATATTGGTTTTCATTGTCTGTTGTTCTGTTATTTGATTATCGTACTGAACTAATTCGCCGTTTAAATAATCTAATAAATCCTGAGTAGATTGTACCATGTTTATTCTCCTAATCTTTTTAATTATTTTAATACTATATCACAAATTTTAATAAGCTTAAAAAATCAAACAGCTGTTGCAGTCAATGACATTTGATTAACAGTAATATTTCCACTTGCTCCATAGATATATGCTTCAATATAATCATTTTGGCTTAATTGAGTTAGTATACTACTTGTCATAGCAACAATAGGCGGACTAGCTCCTGAATCTCTTCTAGCTAAAGCAAGTTGTTTAGAACCTGCAATAAAAACTCCATTTTTATATATATAAATTCCAAAACCAATATCCCCCGTGGCAGTACTTGAAAATGCTGTAAGACTTAGTATTACAGAAGCTAAAATAGTCCTTGCTCCAGTATATAGAAGTCTATTATTTACTGGCATTGTAAACAGATTTAATTGGGCGCTTACTGTCGTTGTAGGAATTTTTTGTACTATTCCCCCACTAGATGAAAAAGTAGTTAGATTGTCATTGATATACAGCATTCCACTTGGTCTATTGCCATAAATATATCCTGCTGCAACAAAATCTCCTGTACCAGTTATTCTTGCCACTTCATTTGATGTAGTCGAAGATGTACCAGCATAAAATACAAAATCGTTACTAGTGGCATTAACTTGAAACCTGAAAATAGCGGGATTTATACCTAGCCCATTAAATTGATGATCATTGTTAGCTCCTTCCCAAAGTACTATTTTCCTATTTGCGTTAATACTAGCAAACTGTAATGGTGCATTAGGAGTACTTGTACCTATTCCTACATTACATCCATTACCAAGTACCAAAGCATTACTATTACTAACCTGCGCCTTATATCCAATAGCAATTGCATTTGTTAAATTATTAATAGAAGCATTAGCGCCATAACCTAAAAAAACGCAATCATTACAATTATTGTTATTACCTCCTGTAGCATTTCCTATAGCAACATTATTATTACCAATGGTATTGTAATATAATGCTTCAGGCCCTATACCAATATTATTATTACCAATGGTATTGTAATATAATGCTTCAGGCCCTATACCAATATTATATTGACCAGTTGTAGTACTAAATAAAGATAGCCAACCAATTCCTAAATTACCCCATCCAGTATTTGAAAATAAACTTTGATATCCTATTGCCAAATTCAAACGTCCTGATACGTTAGTATATAAAGCCTGAAGTCCAATTCCTATGTTAAGGTTTCCATCACCATTTGAATAACAAGCTTGATTTCCTATAGCTAAATTATTACTTCCACTACCATTAGAAAAAAAAGTACGACTTCCAATAGCAAAATTTCCATTTCCTGTGTTGTTTACTCCTGTTCCTATCAAGAAATTAAAGGTTGATGAAACAGTTTCTACAATATAAGTAGGAAACCCTGGAGCATAATAATCAGTTCCTGCTACCGCTGTACTTAATACCCCAGTGCCAGCACTAACATTATTCTTTAATATCCCTGTAGATAGACTGCCAAGGCTCTGCGCATTCGGTAAAGAAACATCGCTAGTTTGTAAAATGTATTTAGCAGAAGAAGAAGCGTTAGATACCCATGATAAAGCACCTGTTCCATTTGTAGTTAATACTTGGCCATTTGTTCCATCAGATAAAGGTAATGTCCAAGTAATATTACTACTAAGATTTCCTGCTTTTAAAGCTGCAAATTGCGTGTTCCCAGAATTATAGAATTTTAATAAATTTCCTGATTGAATATTTATATTATTATTACTTTGTAATTCGTAAGAACCTGGAGGAGAAACTATAACATTATTAGTTGCACTAAATGTAACTATAGAAGTAGAAGGAGCTCCAACAGAAATTCTAACTAAATTTACTCCATTAGTCCCCGTAGTTTCTGTATATAAAAATGTACCACCGGTCAAACTTAAATTTGAAGCACTGCCTCCTACATTAAATCTTACACTGGCTCCTCCTCCATTATTTGTTGCGGGATTATTACCAAAAATTATAGAACCATAGTCATGGGTTCCTAAAAGTCCATTACTTGCGGTTGTTATTATTTGTATGCCGTCTGTTTGTGATGCAGAATAACTTCTAGGAGATTGAAGGGTAAATATATTTGTAATTGAACCAGCGTTACCATTAACAATATTTAGAGGAAAAGAAGGAGTACTTGTACCTATTCCAACATTGCCTGTCCCAGTTATCCTTACTAACTCGTTTGATGTAGTCGAAGATGTACCGGCATAAAATACAAAATCGTTACTAGTGGCATTAACTTGAAACCTGAAAATAGCAGAATTTATACCTAACCCATTAAACTGATGGTCATTGTTAGCTCCTTCCCAAAGTACTATTTTCCTATTTGCGTTAATACTAGCAAACTGTAATGGTGCATTAGGAGTAGCATTTTGAATCCCTAAATTTCCGCTTAAAATATTAGTCCATGTTCCATCTCCGCGTAAAAATGTAGATGTAGTGCCAGGATATCCAGTTATTACAGATGGTGAAACAGATACTATTGTAGTAACTATAGGAGACGTAACTACTCCAGACCCCGTAACATTACCCGTTAAAGTAATTGTAGCAGCTGGAATGCCAGAAACCGCAGCATCTACATAACCTTTAGTAGCTCCATCAGTAGATAATGTAGGTGTTATTAAGTTAATAATCTTCTGATTATTAAGGTTTAGACTACTAATTGGCGCTGTAAATTGATCAAGCCTAACCGCCGTTGCGGCCGTTACAAAATTACTCCATACTCCGTCTCCCCTTAAATAAGTCGTATTAGTATTAGGATACCCACTCAATTGAGATGGCACTATTGTCGCAGCTGATATCAACGCATTAGTTGCCGTAGTGTAATCAGTTATTTGTGACGTTGTCCATGTCTTACCATCTACATATCCTTTATTTGCTCCATCAGTAGATAGTGTTGGTGTTAGTAAATTTATAATCTTTTGATTGTTTAAATTTAAATTACTAGTTGGAACAGAGATTTGATCAAGTCTCATGTTTAGTGTAGTAACTATAGGAGATGTAACTACTCCAGACCCCGTAACATTACCAGATAAAGTAACTGTAGCAGATGGAATGCCAGAAACCGCAGCATCTACATAACCTTTATTTGCGCCGTCAGTAGACAATGTCGGAGTCCCTAAATTTATTATTTTATAACCTTGCATATCAAGATTACCGCTAGCATCAGCAACAAATACAGGCATCCATCCAGTCGCGGTATAAACTGATAATTTTCCTGTGGTTGTGTTATAAACAACCATCCCAGGTATTGGGAACGTTAAAGCATTGATTTCAGCTTGAGTTAATCTGGAAAGTAATAATGTTCCTGTCGTGGTCTGTAATTCAACTAATGCTGAAGGACTAGAAGAAACACTTGGAAGACCACCAGTAAATAAAGAACAAACCTGCGATTCAGGCCCAAAATCGTTAGTAATAAATTCAACTGGCATTAATCCATCAACAAAGATTATGCCAACATCATTAACAAATCTTATATGCCCTAGATTCCCTATTTCATTAACAGTAACTAGAGGTGCTTTTAAAAATTTCTTATTAGTTCTTTGTGATAACAAAAGAAGTGGAACAGGAGCAATTGGGACTCCGCTATCTCTGATTATTTTTCCAGTAGTACCATCAAATACAGGTACATTACTATCACCAGCTCCATTAGGCCCTACAACATCGCCTGCGGTAGTATTTATAAATTGCCATTGATCATTTTCATAAATTTGAAAAGCATCTTCAGTTAAATTATAGACTATAGCCCCATTCCTTAGAGTATCAACAGGAATTGCATCAATTTGTTCTTGGGTTAACTCAGGAGCATAAAGTCCATTATCCTTATTTGTAGGACTTTGATTAACTGCTAGACTTGAAAATGTCGTAATTGCTGGTTTTGGCATAAAAAGACTTTGATAACTAAATAATAATTAACAAATTCTTTTTACGGATAAGAAAAAAACCTAACTTGCGTTTTTAAGTTACACAGAAACTTTTAAAAGTTAATTATAACATAAATTTAAAAATTTATGTTTTTACATATAAACTCATATCACTAACCAGAATTGTAGCTGCATTTGTCGAATTAACAAAAACTTCTACATAGTCATTAGTAGTCAACTGAACATAAACTGAAATAGCAAGAGAAACTGAAACGTTTTGAACTGCTTGATACGAATAATTTGCAGGTAAAATCTGAGTTGTCCCATTTTTAAATATACTAACACCAATCGTATTAGCCACAAGTAAATCATGGCTTGCTGAAATATTAACATTTACTATAGTATTAATTGTATCAGTACCGGTATATTGAAGCTGATTATCTACAGGCATTGTAAAATTGTTTAAAAAAGCTGATGTTGTAATACCAGCAACTTTAGTAAAAGTAGCAGCTGCTACAGTTGTTCCTGTAGTATTACCAGACATATAAATAATACTATATGGTCTGCTATCTACATAACCTTTAGTAGCTCCATCAGTGGCAAGAGTTGGCGTTGCCAAGTTTATTATTTTATTATTGTTTAGATCAATATTGCTAGCAGGAATGGCAAACTGATCTAATCTTAAAGCAGTAGCGGCAGAATTAAAGTTTGCCCAAACTCCATCACCTCTTAAGTATGTTGCGCTGCTGCTTACATAACCTGCTAATTGTGATATCGGAATCGTCCTTGTATCTACATAGTTTTTGGTTGCTCCATCCTGCGCAAGAGTCGGATCAAGTAAATTTATTATTTTGTGGTTGTTTAGATCAACACTATTAACAGGAATCGGAATTTGATCCAATGTCATGTTAAGAGTAGTGGTTATATTAGTATTAAGAGCACCGCTACCAGTAACATTACCTATTAAAGTTACTGTTCCTCCTGCATTGTCTACATAATATTTAGTAGCAGCGTCTTGAGGATTAGTTGGATTAGCAAGGTTGATTATTTTGTTATTATTTAAATCAAGGTTGTTGGATATAACAACAGGAGCATCAAGTGTAATGCCTCCATTTTGACCAAAGGTAAGAATATTTATTCCAGTAGTTTGTGCATTGACAAAACTTTGTAAGGTCAATGAACCATGAGTATCAGTATTATTAGTCGAATGAACCCATCTAAAACCAGAAAATAAGTTATTTCTTAGTTCAAAATTAAACGTAGAGGAAATTAAACCTGTAGGAATAAAACTATTAGTTATTTGAAAAGTTGATAGTTCCTGTGTGTAATTAAATTGTTGTGTTGCTCCTAGAACTTTAAGAGTAGGACTAATTCCAGCAACTGTTATTGTACTCATTGGCATAAGATATTTACTCCCATTTAATTTCTACATTGTCATTCAATAAATCCCATACCCAGCGTGCGCTAACTGCGTCAAAATCTCCACCTGGAGATTGAGCTATATTTTCTATTCTTGAATTGTGAAGATTAAGATTGGCTACTAAATCAAGTGTGGGAATTACAGAAGTATATTGTGCTCCTCTAGGTTTATTTAAAGAATTACTAAGTGCTACGGCACTAACTACAAGACCAGCTGTACTAACTGCTAAAGCTAGACCTCCTAAAGCTGTATCTGTTAATCTATTTACAATTGCATTAGCAATACCATTAGCAATACCACTAGCTATTCTACCAAAAATAGAGTCTCCCCCTCCACCTCCTCCTGAAGGCCCTCTTGGCCCTCTTGGCCCTTCTGCTCCTTGTGGCCCCTGTGGGCCCGGGGGGCCAAGAGGGCCAATATAATCAATACTACTTGTTCCAATTGTATTAACTATTTGAGTTTGAACCCAAGTGCTTAATTCATGTGCGTTTCCAAATTGCACATTAATTACGTCACCTTGCCGAATTTCTTGAGATTCATCATAAAAATCAGCTCTAGTTAATATTATAAGTGGTAAATTAGTAGTATAAACATATACTCCATTTTGATAATTTAAGATTTGGTCTTTTATTAAAACAAAAGAACCAATTGGAGGGAAAACTCCATCAATATTAAATATTCCTCCAGTACTTAAAGTTAAAGTAGCTCCAACTCCATTATTACCATTATCGTAAATAGCTATTATATTTGATGTACTTGTTGCATAACATACTGGAAGATCAACTATACATTCAACAGGGCGATTTGTCGCATTTCCAACCCAGAATTTAGTAAAAGAAAGATTAGGTAAATTACCAGCAGGAATGCTGATTGTAGGAATGGCAATACCATTAGCATTTCCAACTAATATATAATTGTGATCACATAGTACTCTCCCAGTAACAGGAGAAATAAAATTATGTAAAACGTCAAATTTCATGTTTTAGACCAAGTCATCATGATTATCACCTATAACAGGAACAAGACCAAAATCGTTATTATGTACTATCTGAGCTGGAACCGGTACGTTACCAGGATATACAGCAACTTGATTTTCATTTATGCTATCAGTCCATAATTTTCTGCATTGATTAAATAGAATATCAACACACGCATATATAGGTCGATAACAAAAAAAATTAACAATAACGCTACAAACTGCTTCACAGGCAACGTTTGTAACGCATCTTATAGCACGTCCACACATAAAATTAACTCCCCCAATGAAAATTATTAAGCTTAGCTACAAGCTGATTATTTGGTAATACCTGATTTGCTTCTGGATCAATATAAGGAGTCGGTAATCTTGGATTAATTACAGGTCTTGGGTCAGATTTTACCAGTGGTGGCCGGTTCTGTTCCTGCGGTACGTCCAGATAAGGTTTTCCAACCATAAGTCCTGTCCAGACAAGGTTATCTCCCCGCCATTCCATTTGTTTTACCAAGTCCTTACGATTAAAGGTAAAACCGCTGTCATCACATTCACCTAAAGCAGATGGATTTTTAGGATCAATAACAACATATTTGCTTTTCCATCTGTTAACCCAACTCATGAATAATACCCCTTGCTATAGTCAGGGTAAATTCTAAGCGGCGTTATTTCTGCATCTTCACTAGCTGCTAAAGCAAAAGATTTGTCATATTCTCCTTGCATCATGGAAGCTACCTGAGGATTGTATTTTAAAGCCATATGGTAAGCTAAGCCCCAGACCATAGCTTGATAGAAACGCTGCGGAATTTGCAAGGAATTAGTAAATTGACCTACATCCTGCATCATTTTTTTGTAGGTATATTGCACGCAGTTGTATTGATCAGATGGAACTGGCCATAAATTAAAAATAGGATTAATCTGACTATCTAAATAATAGATAGTAGGTCTTCCCTGTAATTTTTTGTTTGGATAGGTGTAATATTCGTATCTACTAACACTTGATATAGGTAAATCAAGAATATTATTGTTAAAATAAAGCTCAGCAATATTTAATGTTGCTCCGCCTGTTTCCCTGATTCTATAGGCTCTTGCATCTATTGGAGTAGGTACATCAAACCATACATTAACACCAGCAGAAAAAGTCTGAGGTGGTATTGTATATAACAAAGTCCAATTGTTATTATCAACAGAACTTTCTAATAATAACGTATAAGCAGTAGTAATAAATGACTGAATCCCTATAAAATTAATTTGCTGCGTAACTCCAGCACCATAATTATAAGAAATATTACCATTAGCTCCAGCATCACAGCTTGTTGCAGGATTACCATCAAAAGCATTAGCAGCAACTCCTGCATTAGAAGCTGCTGGAGTTCCATTTAACTGACGAGTGGAGGTTCGAAGATTTGCCTGAATAACATCGCCTACTATATTATCAAATATGTACTGACCTTGGTTAGTTATCAAAGGCAAATAAGCTGATTGTAGCGTCCAAAGATTAACGCTTTTATTCATCCATTCCAAAAGCAGGAAATTGATAGTTGTTCTTGCCGCATTTAACTTTTGAGCTTCCACAAATTCTCCTAAAATGCCAATTCTTTCAAACGCCTCTCTAATGATCAGCTCAACTTCTATAACCTGAAAAGTATATTTTCCTGAAGTAGTAGGCATAATTTACCATTAATGAAATTTTCTTAAAGTTTCTGCTAAATTAGCTCTTTTTCTAGTTAAAGGGTTTTTAGAATGAGTAGCTTTTTCCAGTTTTTTTTCTGGGATTTTTTTATCTTGCGCTACTCCTAAGGCTTTATGAAGAGCACCTTTAGTATCTGGATTAACCGCAGATTGAATCCACTGTTTAGGTTTTTTGTGCATTTCTATCATTGCATTTCTTGTAGCTCTACTACGTGCCATAGTTTTACCTCTAATTAAGCTTGTAAAAATATAAAATCAAAAGTATCAGTTAAAGGAGTTCCTGAACTATTGATTTTTAATAAAATAAAATTAACAAAAGTTTGATAACTAGCTATTTGTGAACTTGTCTGATTAATTAGCCCTGCAACTGGAAATAAATTTCCAAGTTGATTATCAAAAATAGTAAAATTGGTATTAATTTGGTCTAATGTTTGATATACAGAATAATTAATATTTGTCGTAACTGATGGTGGAAATATTACTGACATTGAATAATTAATTGTTGTAGTTCCAGTATTTACTACAAATAAAGGTAAATACCCTGTACTACCAGTTCCTACGCTAACACCATTGACCGCTCCATCAACGTTTACTGAAGTAATTACATCAAAATTTTTAGTACCATAAACAGTATTATTATTAGGCCCTCCTATCGTATCTTCAACAGGAGCGTTATTTTGAAATCCAGTAATAGTAAAGGTTTGTGCACTTAAGTTATTATCTGACGAAATTGACACTGATCTTATTAGATTTGAGTTAATAAAGGAAACTTGAGGAGGCGTAATACTAGGATCATTTAATGTTCCGTTTAATACTACTGGGCCAGCTGATCCTACATCCTGTAGTGCACATACAGCTGATTTATCTACAATTGGCCACGTTAATTTAGTAAAAATAGCCATAACAACTCCTTAAATCTGAATAAAGTTCAATTTCATGCTATTAGCTATAGTGCCAACACCAGCTCCTAATTGAACTAATATATAAGTGTATGTTCCTGTTAACCCAGAATAAACATAATTAGCTGTAGTACTTGGTGCTTGAATCTGGAATAAGTTAGCATTATTAGTTATGTGGTCTAAATATGTTCTATTATTGACTATATTATCTAACGTTCCATATACAGAGAAGCTAATAGATGTAGCAGTTAATTTTGCTAAGGTTAAAGTATAATTAATAACATCCCGCTCAAGGTTAATAGCAATTAATGGAAAAAATCCTTTCCATCCAGTGCCAACGCTAATACCATCTACTCCTGTATCAGCTACAATAGAATTAATTACATCATAAACTTGAACTGAATAAACAGTAGTAGCATTTGGGCCTGTTATATTTTCAGTAATAGTTATTCCATTTTGCGTGCCTGTAATAGTAAATTGATTCCCTGATAAATCATTTGCAGATGTTAGTGATATTTGACGGCTATAACCTTTTTCTAAAAAAGAAACTTGGCTATTAATAGAATTAGCAAGATTACCATTTAATTCTAAATTAACAGGTTCTAATCCTAGTAAAGTTTGTAACTTGCAAACATCGGTAGTATTACCAGCAGGAAAAATATAACTTAATGATCTAGACATGAAATACCTTTTAAAAAAGGTGGGTCACTTAATATGACCCACCATTACTAATTTAAACACCTGGTGATCCAAAAATTCCACGAGGGTTTGAAACCCCGAAGGAATAACGCTCTGTAGCTTTCGCCATCACGTTGTCAGTTGGATAGTCCACATAAGTGTCAGTCTCAACTGGAGTTCTTTGGAAATGTTTTAAACCATCTTCTGCGTCAGTTAGAATAAACCAGGCAGTAGGTGAAGTTAAAAACTGATTGATTCTATAACCTTCAGGGATGTAGTCATTATGATATAAAGCATTTATATCGTTGTTTGCCACATCAACACGGAAAGCTGAGTTTAAAAGACGAGAAGCAGAGAATTGTAGCTCTCTTGGTAGAATCATCTTTTTAGCCATAGTTTGAGACAAAATACCGCTTTGCATTGGGAATTTTTGAATCAGGATTATAGCTTGCTCAACACCAGCTTCGCTAAAATCAACTGAAGCATTACCAGCAAGAGAGTTGGAGAAAACACCGCCGTCAATTGGGTGAGCAATAGAACAAACAGGTTGACCATCTCCAATAGGATAAGCTGTATTAAACGCATTGTTTAATATGTTTGCCCCAAGAATATTCTTGGTAATCCTTAAAGAATTACGAAGAGATTTAGCTTGTTCCGGAAACTGGTTTTGATAAAGGTTATCTTCTACAGCTTCTTTTGTGATTGTAAAGCTTAAACCAACTCTTTTGTGAATATAGTTAGTTACAATCCTTTGACCCATTGAGTCAGTAGCAATTGGTTGACCTTCTGGTTTGATATCAGCAGCACCGAGGTATTTCATCTCTACTTCGATTTCCTGATATTTGTCGGATTGGTAAGTTTTAAATATCTCTGTCCATTGTTCAGGATATGTTGGATATTGCCCAAAAACCGCCTTTAATCCAGGACGTAGTAACTGAGCAATTTGACCGGTATTAATCATATGTTATTTCTATCCTCTCTTAGATTATGCTAGTACTGGGCCAGCAGCGTTATGGCCATATACATGATTGTTAATTACGACTCTTACGTTTAAAAATGGTGTGGTTGCTTGGGTTAAAGTTGTTGCTGCTATATTTCTAGGGTCTTGAGTCCATCCAACAACTTTTAAAGGTAATGTCGCAATTGCTTTTCCATAATCACGAGCGGCAGCTCCTCCAACTGGAGTGGCTACATCAAGATAAAAAGCTGATTGACCTGTTAAAGTTGAACCAGTAGCTGGATTATTAGCGTAAGTATTTCCTGTTGCTTGTGTATAAGTATTAACAACTGTATTAAAATTCGTACCACCTGCTATGTTCAGTGCAAAATTACTACCAAAACCACCGGCTTTTACTGTAGTATTTGCAGTATCTGTACTAACATTAGGAAAAGTAGGAGATCCAATAAAAGCAGTAGCGTTGGCATCAATACTTGAAGAAACCTGAATATCATAAACGACATTAGGATCATCTATTACAAATGCTTTAATTAATGTACCAGGAACAACAGCAGTATTAGCAGGCCAATAAGCTGATTTGATTAAATTGTTGGTCGCAGTATTAGTTGAAAAGTATTCACATCCAACAAATACCCCTAAAAGAGGGACAGTTGAAAAAGTTGAAGGAGTAGCGTTTGTAAACGTAGGAGCATATCTTGCGATAGTTCCTCCTAAATTTGGATTTCCAGTTTCTAAATTAGCAGCTGATGTGTTAAAAATTACAGGATCGCCAGTAAAGATAGATGTGTTATAAGTTGTAGCTCCATCTGGACTTGCATAAATATAATATTCATTTACTTTTTCAGTCCAGCTACCTCCACTTATAGAAGAAAGCGGACGTAGACCGAAAGGAGCATTGACTCCGTAAGCCATAAAAACCTCTTTAAATTTGTTTTAATAAAAAATTTACTTAAGATTCTTTTTGGATAAGAAAGCCAAACCCTGCGGACGCTTTTAAGTTGCGTAGAAACTTTATGATTTTTGGAATCTTTTATGAGGGAAGATTAGATGACCCAATTAGACGTTTTAGAGTCTCGCCTGACTTTATATCCTTTTATGGATAAGGAAGAACCGATGTTTTACGATTTTTTAGTTTCGTAGAAACTTTTTTACTATCAATAGCTAGTATAACATATTTTTTTTAATTTTAATTTTTTCGTAAAAATCATAGAGACATGATCATTACAGTTACTCCTTGAGGAGCGGATGCTACTAATTGCCCGCTGGCATCAACAATAGAAATCGTTACATAACCCGCTTCTCTTACTGTCCAAAAACCATGAGAAACAAACGGAGTAGGGCCTCCTGTCGTACCTAAAGTAATTATTACTCCATAATTGATACTAGATAAAGTAGTGGTAAAATTTATTTTGTAATTACCCGTCGATACAAATTCAACAGAATTAACATTTGCTTGTGCTTGCACTGTAATGTCATGAACAGTAACATTTAGAATATCAGTAAAAGTACACCAAGCCTTAGGAGTAAAAGGACTTTTAAAAGTTCCTGTTACATCAAGTTCGCCATTTACAACCATCTTGCCATTAGGATCAATTGTAACGCCATTAAGTATTATATAACTATTCCCCTCACTCGTAATAGCAATACTTTCATCTATTGCAGTAGTAGTTATTTCTGAACCTATCATCTCAATACTACCTACCTGCAAAGAGGTAAGACCAGCAACATTATCGTTTAAATTAATAATAGGACTTGCATTAATCCCGTCAGGGTCTGTAATTGCTATATTAGTACCTGCAACAAGCTGTACTGTTCCCCATGTTAAAGGAGCGGTTGTTTTTATAACCGGAAAACCTGTTGTAGCTACATTATTAAGATTCTTAATAGAAGTCGGTAATTGAAAATTAATTGTAGCTCCAGGAGGTGAGACTGCACCATTAGTAATAACTATAGTATTGTCAGTACTTTGCGCTGTAAACGATACTATTCCGTTATATCCACCCCCGAATGGGATAATTCGCCAGAGACCCGCGTTTGTAGAATTATTATATAATTTAAAATCCACAATCTCCCCAGGATTTACTGTATGAAGAAAAACCCCATCGTTTGTATGTATATCAAATTCATAAACAGAGACATTACTAAAAATTGTATCACTACCAATAGCGCCTAATGTTGCATCAGGGAGTGTAATTATATGTTTAGTAGGGGTATCTGTATCAGGCGATACGTCATTATAACCAGCAGCTACTACTGATGAAGTAAAAGAAGAAGGCCAAGATAATGTTATATCACCTGTTAAATTGATTAACTGATAAGAAACCTGCGCCGGATAAACAGTAGTACCGGTTAATAAGGTATAAGCCATATTTAAAAACTATTTATAGAATTGAGAGGTTTTGAAAAACTACCGATATCATTACTAACTCCCCGAAGAGATTTAATCCTATTATCATTATATTTGTTAAAAGCCTCGGTAGCCTGTTTGCAATAAGCTTCTGGACGTTCCATAAGGATTACGTCCTTATAACAAATAAACTGTTTATACATTGGATTTCGCCCTAATGGATCAAAACAGAATCCTGGTGCTCTATCTGCCGGCACAATTGTCCAACCTTTAGCTGCCATCTCTTCAACTCTGTGATTTTCAACTCCTTTTATCCCTGTATTTACCCATCTATAAGAGTAGCCGTCTTTTTTTACCCCCGCAGGAATAGCGAGCGGACTTGTATATTCAGTATCGTATACCTCTCTCATTTCATGTGTTCTTGTTTCAATTTCCCTATTATTGCGTGTCATGATTATTTACCTTTTTTTAAATCTTCCAATTTGTACTTAAGCCATTCTTCTTCTTTAATACCTGCGTTAGCACACATTCTTTTTTCATCAGCTGTTAAGATCATTTGCTTTGAGGCGTTACTTTTATTAGTCGGTGATGAGCTATAAGAATTTCTAACTCCTCCTACATGTGCGGCTTGCTCTGCGGTTTTAGCAGCTTTTCCCGCTCCTTTTTTGAGTTCTGTGATGTAATTATCTATTGCGCCAAAATATTCTTCTGAAAAATAAGTTTCTTTCTGACCACTGCGAGCAATTGTACTGTCTAAACGATTAACAAAATCCGCTACCTGATTTGCAAGTGTTGGGTTATATTTAGAATTAGTCGGTTGCAAGTATGGATGATCATCAAGCCAATCAGCAATTATCTCAGTTTCAGTCTCGCCGTAATCCAAACTATTATTTATAGGGGTAGGATTTTCAGCTTTCTTTGTGTTGCCATTGTATGCCCATTTCTCAAGGTCATTTATTGCGTTCATAGCTTTAGTTAAAGCAAGATCAGCTTCAATAAGGCCGTCAACGTTACCTTCTTCAATAGCTCTTTTTTTGTTTTCCTTAGCTCGCTCTAACTCTGCATGAGCACTTTTGCCATAATGATAAGTACCTGAGCTTAAGGATTCCTCAAGCATTTGGCGAAGTTGCGCGTTTTCTTTAACTAACGCTTCTTTTTCGGCCATTACCTGATATTTACGTTTTATTTCTTTCCAGAGTTTTTTATCTTTCTTTTTAGGAGCTTCTATTTCCTCTTCGGTTGCCTCCTGTGTTTCCTCTGGCTCTTCCTTTTCTTCTTCTGTGTTTTCAATTTCTTGTTCTTCTTCATTAGAGGAATTTTTTAGTTTTTCTATTTCCTCTAAAGCAGCTTGAATTTCAGCAAGACCAGTGTTGTCTTCCTGTAGTTGTTGTTCTTGATTGTCTATAGATGTTTCTGGTGATATATTCATCCTCACTCCGTTTGTTAATTAGCAAATTGGACGTAAAGCTTAAGTCAAGGTCGGTCAAATTCCACTTCTCCTAAACTTGACTTAAGCTGTAATTCTTGTAATGGTTCTTGGGTCTTTAACTTTTCCTAAAACATAATCTTCAATCATGTAAATTGAGGTAAGCCCGTTATGAGCAAAACTATGACCGCTCGCTCTTGCAAACTGTACCCAGTCTCCTACTTGGCAATATGGGCCAGTATACTTATAACGCTCTTGATCCTTGTATACACCAGGCGCTATTTTTACTACTAATCCGGTTAAATTAGTAAATTTAGCATCCTGTTTTGATTTTTTAGCGGAATTAGGATCAACGTAAATTTCAACTCCTGACTTTAATTTTATTGTTGTAATTTCCGGTTCTACGTATACCCGAATTAACAATTGATAACCGACAGGCTCTACGCCATCGTATTTAGCTATTTCTGTTTCTAAAGAATAATCTTCAAAACTAATTCCTGAATCATCCCCTAAAACTTCGTCAACACTTTTAATCATTTGAACTCCTTTTTTCTATTTCGTGGCATATCTCAATAGCATGTAACAGACCATGAATACGGCCTATATAGTATTTGTAATTATCATAACTGGTCATTTTTCCTGCTGTTACAGACTGCTCCAGTTCTGTTTTTGCTTTAATAAAAGCTTCAATTATGTCTATTGTAATTATTTTCATTTATAGAACTTCCTTTAACGATTTTTTCTTGAACTTTTTTGGTAAACCTTGAGGGGTTGCTTCTTCATGACGAATTTTAGCTACTCCTCCCATAGCAAATTTTTGACAATCTCCCTTTACTGAACCGCCCTTTTTCTTGTGTTCCATTTTTTCATATTTTTTAGATTCCATTTCTTCGTGCTCCTTGTGTTTCTTTACATGACCACCTGTTTTATAAGGCCTGATTTCTTCTTTATCAGCGCAGGATTTTGAATAATAAACATCCTTTGCATGCCTTGGATGGTTAAGCAGTTTTTCAGCTTTTACTCTCATTGCATCACGTTTGCCTTGATAGCCGGCTTTCATATTCTTAGTAATTTCCATTTTGATACTCCTGTTTGGTTAATTCGGTTTCTGATTTTAACTTTGCCATATCTTCATTGGACTCTATCTTGGCTTTTTCTTTTTCAAAATCGAGTTGGGCTCTGAAAATATCTGTTTCAGCTTTTAAGTTAGCTATTCTTTCTTTAGCAGCAGTTTCAGCTTGTTTTTGCTGTATGTCGGCCATAAGCAGAGCATTTGGATCAAGCTGCCCTCCTGTTTGATCTACATTTGTTTCTGGTAATACATTTGCTATTGCTAGAGCAATAGTGTTTTGAACCTGAGGGTCTTGTATTTGCTCAAGCGGTGGTAATTCGTACCCTAGTAACTGCTGCATCTGTACTAAATATTCGAATGCTTCATGCTCTTTAATATGAGCAAGTAAAATCGGTTGTAAGTCGGGATTCTGCTTTGCAAACTCGCCGTGAATAAGTTTATGAGCGGCGTGTTCTTGCCAGATAGCGGCTTTAATCGGTTGACCTTTTAAAGCGTTGACATTTTCATTAATAGGATCAAGCGGTAGGGTTTCCTCTTCTTGTGGCGGTGGAGGTTTTAAAATGCCTTCTATTTCCTGAGTATCAAGTCCTTGAGATTTATAAACCATAGCAAAAACGTTTCGTAAATCATGAAGCTCAGGAGCTTGCATCGCTACTTCCATTGTCGCCCTAGCTTTCATTATTCTTTGAACAGTAGAATTGGTAGCAGGATCAGAAACAGGAATAATTGCTATGTCATCGCTAAAATCACTGGAAGTTATTTCTTGTTGACTCTGGTTAACATTAAACTGTTCTGCTGTTATAGTTTTGCTAAAGAGTTTATTAATTAACTGTAATTCATAAGTTAAGGAATAATGAATTGAGCGAAGTACTGCTGACTGAATACGATTTTGCGTTTCTAAAAAAGCCATTACAGTCCCTATTGCAATATCTTCTTTAGAATCAAGCATTCCCATTTCACTTGTTGAGCTAAGTTCCTTGGTTTGGTTCATTATTTCATTTCTTAGCTCTCTAAGTACATTTGATGGCTCAGAGTAAGGAAGAGGCATAAAAGCTTCAGCTAGTGGTATACCACCTGTATCAACTTCTACAAATTCACCAGGCCCTACAATTATATCGTTTTGCTGTTGCTTGAATCCTTTAGCACGCAAGCCAGCTGGCAAGTTTTTAAATGTTCCTGCATCAACTAATTGCCGAAGTAACTTTGTAAGCGTAATTGAATTTGAGCCAATAAGATGAGCAAGACCAAGACCATAAATACCAAAGCCTGGAAGATAATTATATTGGATAAAATAATTTTCCCTTGTTTGACTTTCATCATCTTCGGCCCAATTTCTTCTAATTGATAAAACTTCCCGAGAAATTTTATCAATAGTTACAATATAAGGAAGAGGGACTGTATTGTCTTTTTTACTAAAACTATCCTTTTTATTGTACTCATCTAGATTTAAATAAGTATGAATTTCATAAATAGGAAATAAAGAACGTTTTGTATATACATCAAGGTCAACATCCTTTTTAATCTTGCTTAAATAATTGTCGTTATCATCATTGTCATTAATTTCTAGAGTTTTGAGATAAGGAAGCTCCGTATCCCGATAAACATTATTTTGTTGGTTTAAGATAATTTCTCTTTTTGAAAGATGAAGAACATGAGTTAAACGATTTGACTCCATAATTGAAGTGCAATCACTATCAATTATAAAGTCCTGCGGCATGATAAAACGGCTTATAGGACGCTCAAGTATTTTGTCGTAATAAACCTTTTTAAATCCGCTACCATATAAACCAAGGTATAATAAAAACCTTTCAAAATCAGAATAATACGATTTATCAATAACAGTTAGATAATAGTTAAGCCAGTCTTTTACTTTCTCGCCTTTGTTTAACATTTCTTCAGTTTCCATCCCGTTAATTTTAAAACCGGTTGGGCCTGATTGAGGCAATAACTCGGCTCTAACTGTGGAATAAAAACGAATCAGGGAATTAGCAAGGGTTGTATCAAAGGTTCTAGTAGCTTGACGGAAAGGCACGTTTTCTAGGTCTTCAATTTCAAAACCTAAATATTGTTTTACCTTTTCAACTGACTCTATCCAGTTTTTTCGGGATTCATTATCTTTTTCAATCGCTTCAATTAAAAAAGCTGAAAGTTTTTTTAAACCTTCTTCAGAAAAGTCTTCAGCTAGATTTTGATAAAAACTATCAGAGCCAGTTTCTTCAGGAGCTGGCGTGCCGATTTCATAAACACTAGAACCATCTTCTAAATCTTCTATTTTTCTGATATTATCCGAGGTAGTTTTCATTTAGCATAACTTTAACTTTAATTAAAATTATACCACATGTTAGAAATTCTTGAAAAATTCGTAAAAAACCTTGAAAAGCTAGATAAATACTATGTTTTAAGGCAGGAGAAAGAGCATATAATTATAGGGACTAAAATAGAATTTTTAGAACATAAGCCAGAGATAACCCAGATTTTTAGAACATATCAACCAAAACCGGAAACAAAAACTTTACCGATTTTCTTCCTAGTTACGATTGCTCAAAAACCATTAGACCTAGATAAGTTTTTTATAAAAGAAAAACTACCTATTTTAAGTATCAATAAATACAAAAACAAATTAACAGAAAGACTGACAAAAGATTTATTAGATGAGTTTGTAATAAACAATTTTAAGTATTAACTGGCTTTAGCTATTGTTTTTATAAAAGTATTAACTGCGTTTTGGTGTTCAGGGTTAACAATCTTCATAAAGTTACGGGAAACTTCAAGGCACATTCTTTGGTGTTGAGTGATAAGTTCTTCATTATTAGCAATTTCAACTTCCTCGTAAAAATAAGCAGGAATTACATCTAAAGCTTTTGCTATTAAAATCAGACGAGCTGCTGAAACCCGATTTTCGCCTTTTTCGTATTTTTGTAGTTGTTGATGGGTAACCCCTATTGATTTTGACAATTCATGACGTGATATTCCTTTTCCAAGTCTTAAAGAAAATATTTTGTTACCGATAAACTTATTAAATGTGTCAACTCTACTGTCCTTTTTACCCATACTGATATTTTAACCAAATTATAAATACAAAACAGAGGACTATATATCATGATTTCGTTAAAAATCAACTATTAGTTTAGTTAATATACCTTTATTTCTTTATAAGAAGGAGGACTTGGTCGCTCGTCTTTAGGATGACGTAAAAATTGACCATCTTTCAGTTTTAATAAGGCTTGAGTCATGGTATCAACTAAATCCCGAGACTCAGCGTTGGGAAAACAAGCCACGGATTCTATAAATTCATCAGCAAAAGGTAATAATTTGTCATAAGATGGAGGTTTAGCCGGTAACCAGACTCTTCCTCCCTCAATTAAAGGAGTAATTAACCTTACCCTTTGAATTTTATCGCCGTATTTGTTAGGAACAAAAGGAATCGCCCTAATTCCTGCAAGTGCTAAGTCTTGAATCAATGGATCACCAGAAGCTTTTGCCTCAATAAGGCACATATCCACTGGCCGTCCTTTAAATAAAGGATTTCTAACTTTGCTAGTGTCTCTATAATCAAAGTATAATCGCTTTGTCATCTCTCTAAGTTCGGGGTATTCTATCCTATCCCGCCACATGGATAACAAAATAACGTTTTCTACGTAGTTGTGATCGTAAAATACACCCCAGGTAGTACATGCTGAATAAGCTGAAACATCTTTTGCAGTAAGGGCAGTATCCCACGACATAATTACGAACTCAATCTCAGGAGGCGTGCTATCTTTCCACCAACAAAACCAAGGTTTTTTAATTATTCCACCTTCTTCAGGTGCTGGTCTTTGCTGATATTGCCCCGCATAACCATAAGAACCAAGTTCATTTTTATATTTGTTGATTTCTTTTTCAGAAAACCTTTCTTCGCAAAGTAATTGTCCCTCTTTTACCCTTGGGTCTTCCCATATTTGACCATCAGTACTTGGTAAAACTATCGTTCTTGAACGTCTTTTTTCTTCAAATTCCATAGGTAAAATCAATTTTACCCACTCACCTCCATCATCATTAGCCATAATATGACCAGACATGTCGTTTTCATGTATTCTTTGCTGTACAACAATCCGAACGTCTTTTTTAGGATTGTTTAAACGAGTTGACCATACTTGATCCCACCAATTATTAGCCCCTTCCCGTTTTGCATCTGAAGCTCCATCAGCAGCAGAGTTGCCATCATCAACGATCAGTATCGAGCCACCTTTTCCAGTACTAGTACCGCCTACAGAAGTAGCTATACGATAACCAGTTCTATTATTATCATAAAAACTCTTGGCATTCTGATCTTTGGATAATTGATATAAACTACCCCAGTTTTTCTGATACCAATCAGACTCAATAAGCCGTCTACATTTTAAAGAATGTTCTATCGTTAAGGAACTTGCATAAGAGGCATACATAAACTTTTCCTCTGGGTTATGTATCCATACCCACGCAGGAAAAGCTACTGATATTAAATTGGTTTTTCCGGTTCGAGGAGGTATATTTATTAGCAAATTCTTAATCTCTCTTTTATAACAAGCTTCTAAATGTTCGGAAATTGCCTGAATATGCCACCCATCAATAAAAGGCGTTTTTCCCTCTATTATAGGCCAAGCTTGTTTTAAAAAATCATATAAAGAGCTTTGAGCTTCTAGAACGTTTAAATAATTTCTTGCTTTAACCAGTTCCTCAGGAGTTATTAAGGGACTAGTGGCTAAATCTGCTTGCATAGACTAAAGATCAAATCTTACACCTAAAGAAAAATGATGACCTTTATATCTACTGGAAACATTATTGTTTTTTATCCTGCCGTAATCTCTCCAGCTATAAGTCAGATCAAAATGCCCTATAGAGTTGAAATTTTTACTTGTTCCAATCATTAAGGAATAAATAAAATTAGTGGTTTTGGGGCTTCTGGCATTTTTAATTACCGAAGGAAAAGAACGTAAATCTCCCCCGTCTATGAAATGACCAGAAACCAGAAAAGATTTATTTTCTCTAATTTTAGCACCACCAGCTCCAACCCCAATAAAAATCTGGAAAACGTCTTTATGTAAAATATTATAGTAATAATTGAATTTTAAAGACTTACCAAAAACTCTTCTTTTAACTGATTTAGTTCCTATAGTATAAACTTCATCTTCAAGAAAATTAAAATTGCCTGTTTGATCATTAAATAAAAAATTCAAGCTTTCAAAAAGTAATTCTACTCTTGAATTATTATTTATGTAGTAACCTAATCCAGCGCCGAATACAGGTGATATTGCTGACTCATGAGTTAGATTAAAATTTTCAGAATGATTTTTTTCTTTTACAGAGGCGATGTTACTAATAGTAAGCGGTATTGTTATATAAAAATCCTTACTTAAAGCTATAGAATTATATAGTATTATGATACCTAGCAAGGTAACAGATAAACTTTTTCTTAACATAATAGAATACCGAATTAATTTATTATGCTCTAGTTTATCACACTTTCTTATACCCCTTAAAAAATCGTAAAAATTAAAGTTCCTGATGTTCTCCAGCTAATCCTACCATAACATATTCTCCTTCTTCTGCGTCTGGAAGATCAGAAAAATCAGAGACATAATCTAAATCTTCAGAATCACTTTCTTCACCTCCTCCTTGTACTTGTACCATTAAAGGTTGTTCTATTAAGGCTAAAGGCTCTTGAGCTTCTGGTATTTCCGGTTCTTGGTGATGTTCTTCTATATGCTGAACTTCAGCAGGCATCTCCATAGGAAGTATAACTTCTGCTTGATCGGGAATAATAACCGGTTCTATTATTTCCTCTTGCGGATGTTCTAGAGGTTGCGGTTCTAAAGGATCAGCAGCAGCTATTATTTCAGCTGGTTGCTCTTCTATGTGAAGAGGGGGTAATAATTGAGGTTGCGGTTCTTCCTGTAAAGGTTGCTCTAATATTTCTTCATTACCTATTACCTCTTGTTCATTTATTTGAACTTCTGCTATAGGATGTATAGGATGTAATGGTTCAGGTTCTACATGATCTATAGCAATAGGTTCTAAAGGTTCTTGAATATCTTGATGAATTTCTTGTACTTCTAATACAGCATGAGGTTGTATTTCTTCTAAATGTAGCGGTTCTAATACAGGTAATTCTACTGGAATCTCTGGGGCTAATATTTGAACTGGTTGTAATAATTGCGCCGCCTGTTGTTCTTGAATTAGTCTCTCTTGCTCTAATCTAGCTCTTTCTTCTATCTCTCTAGCTATTCTTTGTTGCTCAAGCCTTTGCCTTTCAAGCTCTTGCCTTTCTTCTACTTCCCTAGCTATTCTTACTTGTTCCAGTCTTATCCTTTGTTCCTCTCTTTCACGAGCTAACCTTTGCTCTGCTATTTCTCTCTCTTGTCTTTCCACTTGTTCCCGAGCTAGCCTTTGTTGTTCAAGTATTGCTAATCTTTGCGCTTCTAGTTGCTGTTGTCTTATTCTTTCTTCTTCAAGTTTTCTTAATTGTTCTTGAGCTAACCTTGCTCTTTCTAATTCAGCTAATCTTCGTTCTTGAGCTTCACGAAGTAATCTAGCTTCCTCTTGTTTTTGCGCTAACTGTTCTTGTCTTATTCTTTCTTTTCCAGCAGCTTCTTGCTCTAACTTTAGTTGTTCCAACTTTAGTCTTTCTGCTTCTGCTAAAGCAGCAAGTTCTTTTTCTTTAGCTAGCCTGTTTTCTTCTATTTTTAAAGCTAGTTGTTGCGCTTCTTTTATTCTGGAAATTTCTTTTATAACAACAGTTAAGTTAGGAGAAGTTATATTATCCTGATTAACAATAATAGGTGTAATAGGAGTTGTTTTAACAGGAACAGATGAAGCAGAACTATCCCTTTGTTTCTTTATGTTTTTTATGTGTTGATGAATGAAACTTTTACTCATGAAAACCTCCCAAAATGTATCATACTAGTATAATACATTTATTATTGTATTTGGTTTTCCTCTACTAATCCGGTTGAATTACCAAGTAAATCTACTCTTGGTGTTCCAGCTTTTAAAGCCATTTTATATTCAGGAGTGTTACAGTAGATATTGCAGAACTTACGTATTTTTATTCCTGACAATTTAAGTTCTGTTCTTTCCTTTAACATATCCTTGATTATGCCTATGGCCAGTGGTTTGATAGAATCAGAAAAACAATTAGGATACTTTTCTCTAAAATAATATAATATTCCAAAAAAATCCTCAGAAGTAAGTAACGGCTTTTTTTCTTTGGAAATAACAGGTTTTGACTTTTTTACCTGTTTTGTTTTAGGTTTTATTACCTTTGGCTCTACAGTAAACGTTTTTAATTTTAAAAGAGGATTGGAAATTACTGGGGTCTTTAATTTTAGACGTAGTTTATCTTTACTCATCTTACCTTTTATTTTTTAGATTTGACAAACGCTTTAATCCTTTATAAGATATGCCTCTCATGTACTCTTTTATTAAAAAAATCACAACGCAATTTTGCTAATTTGGCAACAGATTTAGAAAAGTTGCGTTATTTTTTTTACAGTTTTTTTGAAATTCTTAAATAGGAGAGATATTATAAGTTTTATGTTCTATTAAGGTTGATAGAATTAACGCTGGGTTATTAAACTCTTTTTGTGACATTCAAGTAAAATACACCTTTAGTGGGTTTTAGTTTTAAACTTTTCCTTTTTTGCGAAACCCACTTTTTTCTTGACTAAAAAAGATCGAATAATTATAGTACCTATATACATATTTGCTCATTATTTATTTGATTGTTGTGTTAAATAAACCTTAATTTTCTCATTTTTATTAAGGTTTATTTATTTCTCTTTTTTTTTCTATTTTTTAAAATCGCTAAAATCAGTTAAGGATAAAAACGTGTAAATTTTTATACATAACATTGATTATGGAAAATGTTGCTAATTTACCACGTTAAAAGGTTAAAGGATTAAAGAATTTTTAATTATCTTTGGTAATTTCAAAGCATTATCAATTTTATCTTTTAAAACCAACAAATCTTCTTTTTCTAATACATCAAATTCTTCGTCAAGATCAGGACTTCCATATCTTTGTTTAAGACGATCTGTAATATTAAACATTTCCATATAATAAAAATCTAAATAATCATCTTCCATTATTGACTCTTCTTTGACGCAAATACTACGACCTAACACTAAAGTAACATAAAAAATAGTTCCAATTGGTAATTCTAAAAATTCTTTAAGTTTGTAAGTTTTCATTTTTTTTAAGACTCTCTAAATGTTCCCCTTCCTGAAGTATTGGGTCTTCATTATTTATAAATATATTTTTACCCAAAAATATTGTAAGCCTATCATGCACCATATTACACCATCCTTGCATTACTGCACTTTTTATAGCCCTTTCTCTTTTTTCTTCAATAATA
>JACDJB010000295.1_pt1 | contig 59230 bp, 51 predicted proteins | sample 7454121 | NCBI WGS metagenome assembly JACDJB01 (sample SAMN14253290, study PRJNA609438) | sludge metagenome | isolation source: sludge after 25d culture with pyrite | collected 2018-12-20 | reverse complement strand
CTTTCACGTTCGCCCTTGCAATCTAGTTGAGTTCGTCTTCCTCACCCGCGTCCATCAGCACGCGCGCTTCTTGCTGACTGATGTGCAGCACGGCGCTGATCTCGCCTGCAAGCAGACGCAGCGCGCGGCGGTACGCTTGGCGGTCGAGGTCGGGCAGGCCGCGCTCGAGGTCCCAGCGGCGCAGTTCGCTCGCTAGAGTGGCGATCTGGTAAGGGTCGCCGGTCGTGAGGAGGTCGGTTACCTTGCGGTGACGGGCCGCCCACTGCTTCGGGAGGGTGATGCGGCCGTTCTGGAGGCGCTCGAGGACGCTCTGAACTTCGTCCTGCGTGAGGGCCGCGCGCAGGCCAGCGCCCTGAGGGGCGGCGACGGGCACGTACGCGCGAGACGTTCCGTTAGGGAACTCGACCTGGTAGTACTTCTGGTTGGCACCCGCGATGGTGCGTTCCGTGGTGCCTGCTACGACGCCAACACCGTAAGGTGGTAGAACGACCTGATCACCCATCTTGAACGTCTTACCTTGGTCTTTCAATGCAACTGTCTCCCTTCGCAGCGCGCCGCCGGGCGCGAGTGGTACAGCGTGGTGGCTTAGGCCACGTATTGAACACTGAGGCACTTGGGCTCCCCGGCCCAATAGCGGTTACGCGCCGGTGTTTGACCGGTGCGCGACCTGGTTGGTAGAGAGGGGGCTTGCAGCTTGTGAGCGTAAGTTATCGTAGAGTTCAACGCACACGAGCACGTCACGTATGGTAGCAGGAACCGAAGGATTTTGCACGCGGTACAACTACGTAGCGTGCCTCACGACTACTCTTGCCCCGCCAACTCCGTGACTGGGGCCGCCGCGCGCAGCGCAACGCCGATGCCGGTGAGCAGAACGACGGCGCCAAAGAGGGTCAGTGCGCCTGGTTCCTCACCGAACAGCACTAGCGCCAACACGCCTGACACGACCGGTTCGAGGAGCAGCGCCGCGGCCACCACCGCCGGGTCGAGGTGCTTGGCCGCGTAGTTGAGGCCCGTGTGGCCGATGAGCTGCGGCACGACGGCCAGCACGGCTACGAAGAAGTAGGTTGCCGCCGGATAACCGCCATAGGGCGCTCCGAAGAGCAGGGGCAGCGGGGCGAGCACTACCGCGGCGAAGAGGTAGGCGGTGCCAGCGTATGCCTGCAGCCCAAGGCCAAGCGTTTGCGCGCGCCTGCCGAGCAGCAAGTACGCCCCGGCAGCCGCCGCGCCTACGAGCGCAAGCGCGTCACCGAGCACGGGTTGCGTGCCTCCGCTCAGGTCGCCGAAGCCTATCACCGCCCCGCCAGCCATGGCGACGAGGACGCCGACCATCTGCATGAACGTCGGCGCGCGGCCCTGGAGGAACCACGCGAACAGCGCGACCCAGAGGGGCGAGGTGGCCAGCAGCGAGACGCTGGCGGCCACCGTCGTGTAACTGAGCGAGGTGATCCAGGCCGCGAAGTGCACGGCGAGCATGGCGCCCGCTAGTAGGGTGGAGCGGAGCGCAGCCGCGCTTGGCCGCGTGCGGCGCAGACCTGCCAGCGTTAGCGGCGCCATCAGCACGCCGGCTATGAGCATGCGGTAGAAGGCGACGACCACGCCAGGCGCGTCGGCCCACCGGATGAAGATGGAGGCGAAGGACACTGCGACGAGGGCCACTCCGAGTACCAGCCACACCTTGCTGCGGGCCTCGTGAGCGGTACCCCGGCCTCGTGGCATGACAGCGATGCTACACCAGGGTGTTAACGCCCACTTGCGGGCGCCGTTCTGGGTGCGCTGGCCATCGGCGTAGGATGGCGTCTAGCGCGGCCGAAGGCGCTGTGCGCCAAGCTGCCGCCCGATCTCGCCGACAGGAGCCGCTAGTGACCAGCTTTCCTGACGATTTCCTTTGGGGCATATCCACGTCGGCCTACCAGATCGAGGGCGCCGCCGCGGCGGGCGGCAAGGGCGAGTCGATCTGGGACCGCTTCGTCACCCGCGAGGGCGCCATCGTCGACGGCTCGAGTGGCGCCGTTGCCACCAACCACTACTACCGTTACCCGGAAGACGTGGCGCTGATGCGCGAGTTGGGCGCACGTGTGTACCGCTTCTCCGTCTCCTGGCCGCGCTGGCTGCCGGAGGGCAGGGGCGCCCACTCCCGTGGCGGGCTCGAGTTCTACGACCGCTTGGTAGACACGGTGCTGGCCGCCGGGATCGAGCCGTGGGTGTGCCTCTACCACTGGGACCTGCCGCAGGCGCTGCAGGAGCGCGGTGGCTGGCAGTCGCGAGACACCGCCTACTACTTCGCCGACTACGCCGAGCGCGTCGCGCGCCAGCTCGGCGACCGGGTGCGTACGTTTCTCATGCTCAACGAACCGAACGTTCACGCGCTTCTCGGTCACCTCGTCGGCATGCACGCGCCGGGCGTTTCCGACTTGGGGGCGTACTTGGCCGCCGTTCACCACCAGAACCTGGCGGTTGGTGGAGGCATCGCTAGGCTTCGCGACCTGGACGCCGGCTTGCGCCTCGGCACGGTGGTGTCACTGCAACCAACCCTTCCCGTCGGACCCGGCGGCGCTGACCCGCGTGAGGAGGACGTCGCCGCGGCGGCGCTGGCGGACGCGGCCTGCAACCGCGCTAACCTCGACCCGTTACTGCTCGGCAGGTACCCGGAACCGCTCGAGGGTTTCCTGGGCGACCTTTTGCGGGCGGGCGACACCGAGCTCTTACGGCAAGGCGTGGACGTCCTCGGCGTCAACCACTACACGCTGCAGCGCGTGAGGGCTGGTGAGGGTCCGCTTGGGATCGAGATCGTGCCACCAGAAGCTGGGGTAGAAGAGACTCAGATGGGCTGGCGCGTCGCTCCAACGGCTCTCGAGCGAACCCTGTTGCGCCTGAAGGAGGAGTACGGCAACCCGGCCGTCGTGGTCACGGAGAACGGCGCCGCGTACCCGGACGTGCACGGCCCCGACGGCAAGGTGAACGACAGGGCACGGATCAGTTACTTCTCCCGCTACTTGCGGGCGGTGGCCGCCGCGAGGGACGCAGGCTGCGACGTGCGCGGCTACCTAGCGTGGACGCTGGTCGACAACTTCGAGTGGGCGAGCGGCTACACGCGCAAGTTCGGGGTAGTGGCGCTTGATAGGGAGACGCTGCAGCGCACGCCGAAGGCGTCGTTCGACTACTTGCGACGCGTGTTCGCTGGCGGCGACCTCAGCCTAGGCTGAGCGCAGGAGCCTGTAGGCCGCGACGGCCCAACCGACGATGAGGAGCACCCCGCCAAGCGGGGCGACGACCCCGAACCAACTCGGGCCGCCAGCGACGATGACGTAAAGCGAGCCGGTGAACACTAACGTCCCTGCGATGAGGAAGGGCGCCGCTGGGGTCGCCAGCCGACCGTTCGGGGCGAGTGCAGCTAGGGCGAGTAGGCCTAGGCCGTGATAGACCTGATAGCGCACGGCGGTCTCGAAAGTCGCCAGGCGGGTTTCTGTAACCAACTCGGCCAAGGTGTGTGAGCCGAAGGCGCCGAGCGCCACCCCAAGTCCGACGAGGATGGCGCCCCAGGCAGCTGCCGTGCGGGCTGCCCGAGAGAGGCCGGTAGCTGGTTCATCGCTAGTTGACATGCTCGTCCACCTTTTCTGTTCGTTGTCCTGCCACCGCTGCCGCTATGGCGCCGTGCGCTCCGGTTACGCGCCCGTCTAGCAACTCCAAAACGGCGTCTGCGCGCTCGGCAATGCCGAGGTCGTGCGTTACCACGATGACCGTCCGCCCCTCGGCGGCGACATCACGCAGCGCCTGCAACACCGTGCGGCCGCTACGGCTGTCGAGGTTGCCGGTAGGTTCGTCCGCGAAGACGACCTCCGGGTCGTTGACGAGCGCGCGGGCGAGGCTCACGCGCTGACGCTCCCCACCGGAGAGTTTGCTCGGCAGGTGCGTGGCGCGCGCCGCCAGGCCGAAGCGCTCGAGCATGGCGGTGGCGGTCGCCTTGCGCCTGGCGGCAGTCTGGCCGGCAAGCCCTAACGGCAGCGCCACGTTCTGCCAAGCGTTGAGCACGGCCACGAGGTTGTACGACTGGAAGACGAAACCGAAACGGTGCAGCCGCAGGCGCGAGATCTCGCTCTCGTCTAGGTCGGAAAGCAGCTTGTCGCCGAGGTAGACCTCACCCGCGGTCGGCTTGTCGAAGCCAGCCAAGAGGTTGAGGAGCGTCGACTTACCCGAACCGGATGGCCCGACTATGGTAGTCAACTTGCCTGGCTGGAAGGCCACATCGACGTCGGCGAGAGCGGTAACGGTGCCGGCAGGGGTCAGGTACGACTTCGAGAGACCGACGGCTCGCAGCATCGGGCCCATGTTAACCGTGCTCAACGGCCGCCGGACGAGCCCCCTCCGCCGCCGCCACCACCGCCACTTGACGAGCCACCGGACGACGCCGACGCGGAGGCGGAGTTGAGCGCAGTCGAGAGGCTGCTGATGGAGCGGCTCAGCGAGGACATGTTAGCCAGCGAGGAGTAGTTGCCGCTGGTCATCCAGGTCGCCCGCGACATCATGACGCTCTCGTCGACCCCGGCCAGTGGCGCGGCCTTCTGCAGCGTCTTCAGGTAGGCGTCAGCTACGCCAAGGGCGGCTGCGTAACAGTAGTACACGTCCCACAGCTTGAAGAAGTCGAGCGGGGCGTCCTTCATGCGCGTGTAATCGGTGAGGGTGCGCTTGAATCCCTTCCAACCGTACACCTCCGCCGCGACCTCTGGTCGCCACGCCATGATGCCGATGCCCGCGAGAATGGCGGCTATCACTTGCGCGACCGTCAGCGCGATGGCGATGGCGCTGGCTGTGCCAGCGAGCACGAAGGCGAGCACGAGACTGACGAGCGCGCCAAGCAGCAAACGCCTAGAAGCGCGCTTGGCGGCCTCGCGGCTCTCCTGAGAGGTCAGCGGTCCGCCGAACTTGGCCTCGAGCCACTTGCGCACCTTGGGCCCCCAAGCGGCCATGAACGTCGAGGCGCGCCGCTGCGAGTACGCTTTCAACTCCTGGCTGCTTAGGCGCTCAGGCGTGCCGGGGGCCGCTGCCGCGTGTAGGTAGTTGAGTACGTCGAGCTCGAACGGTTGGAGGTTTCCGGCGTCGGTCTTGGCGTTGAGGTTGATGGCGAAATCCTTGCCCTTGTTGACGCTCGTGTCGAACTCCCCGTAGCCGCGGCGCATGAGGTCCATGATGGTCGCATGGAAGGCGGGGCCCATCGTGGCGGCCGTCTGCTGCAGGATGGAGGTCACGGCAGCGGGCGGCAGGTCGGATGGCGGCTCGAACGGGTACTTCATGGTCTCGAGCTGCGGCTCGCGGCCGAAGCGTCTGTAAGCTCCGATCGCTCCGCTGCCCGTGATGCCAAAGAGCGCAAGGGGTAACAGCGCCCACCATGGCGAGCGCCTGATTTGCATGAGGGTCTGAACTCCGGCCACTTTCGCCTCGTCTTGCAGGAACTCCTCCATCCCAGGCCGCGTGCTCTTGACTTCGAAGAGCGCGGGGTCCATGAGGAAGCGGATCTCCACGCCGTCACCGTCCGCGATGCGATTGAAGGACACGTCGAGTTGGCTGCGGTCGGCGCTGAGGACCACGGTCGGCAGTTCGGTGTTGCCGAAGCGGTGTACGTACGCATCGTATGGGGCTGGAGAGGGGCCAGGCGCGGTGACGGTGAGGTGGTAACCGCGTACCGGCGGGTGCTCCTGTTCCAGAATCTGCCAGTACCATTGCGCGACGTCGCTGCGGACGTCGAGGCTGTTCTCCAAGCGGTAAACGAAGCGCACGCGGCGCTCCTTGACACGTGTCGAGTTGCGGACGACGACCTCGGTGCCGCCTGAACACTGCTGCTGGTACGCGGTCGAACTTGGGCCGTTACCCAAGGCGCCCGAGCCGTCCAGCAGGGTCAGCCGCTGGCTGGGAGTCAACTTCACGCAGATGAACGCCTCGCCGAAGTCAGCGTCAGTGGAGAGGGTGCGGGTGTCGTCGACGATGACGCTGCCGTCGGCCATGATCTGCACGACCTGAACCACGTCCGACCACAGGTAAGACTGCGCGAACGCGGCACTTAGCAGCAGGAACAAGTTGATCGCTAGGGCTATCCGTTTGTGCTGCCTGTGGGCCATGCCCCGATGTTAGCGCCCCCGGACTATCCCTGCCAGTCGGGGTTCGAGATTGTGGAGTGCGCCACTATTCGCGTGCCAGCGCCACTGCGACGGGCAAGCGCGAGGCGCGCGCGGCGGGCAAGAGGCCAGACAGCAGGCCCATGCCAAGCGCCACCAGCACCGCGAAACCGACTAGGCGCGGCGTCAAGAGCGCGACGTGTAACCCCACGTAGTCGTACGCCACGCGGTTGACCACGTACACTCCTACCCGACCTAGCCCCACGCCGACGGCGGCACCAGCGAGCGAGAGCAGCGAAGACTCTGCTAGGACGAGGCCGAAGAGGAAACGCGGCCTGGCACCAACGGCCCGGATGACGCCGAACTCGCGCGTGCGCTCGAACACGCTCATCATCATGGTGTTCGCGACCGCGATGGCGCCGACGATGAGGGCTATGGCGCTGATGCCTAGCCTGATCATGTCTGAGACCTTGAGGCTCGTGTTGACCTGTGTGAAGAGTTCGGAACTGGTCTGCGCTCCGAGTTCCGGGAAGCGCTGCTGGATCGCGGCAGCTACTTCTGTTGCGCGCTCGGGCTGAGCACTCGCGACGGCCAGCAGGCTGTAGCGGTCGGTCACGCCAACGGCGCGCTGCAAGGTAGTCAGCGGCGCGACGATGATGTTGTCCAACAAGCCACCGCCAGCGCTCACCACCCCGACTACTTCGAGGCTAACGTTCGGGTTGAGCCGCAGTACGGAGCCGAGCCCCAGTCGACCGCGTTCGGCGGCGCTTGAGCCGATGATGGCCACGCCTGCACCCTCGTCAGCTGGGGTTAGGAGGCGGCCTGACACGGCGTTGGCGCCGTGGAACAGGTCGCCTAACTCCACGCTTGTCGGTAGGCCCTCGAAGATGAACGACTGGCTTGGGCTGAGCCCACCACGCACGTACAGGAGGGCGGGAACGACCGAGCGGATGCCCAACTCTTCGGCGGCGGCCTGGAGGTCGGTCAAGTAGTGAGCTGGCAGGTCCGGTGAGGTCGGGAAGAAGCTGGCGGAGGCTGGACCGAAAGTCACTTGGATGTCTGGGCCAAGGTTCGCGAGCTGGTCGCTGAACACTCGCCTTATGCCCTCGCCCAAGGAGAGGAAGATGACGGCGCCAGCTACCGCCACGGCGATGCCTAGCGCCGTAAGGAACGTGCGCATCGGCCGTTGCCTTAGCGAGGAGAAGGCGAGCCCCCAAGTGATGCTTGGGCCGGCGCCGCTACTCACCTAGTCGTGTTCCGGTTACGGTCACGGTGCCTGGAAGGCCCGGCCAACCACGGCTCCCGCCGAGCCCATGGCGAACGGGGCGCCGTCTCCTATGGTGATCTCGACGCCTGCCGCGTTGCCTGCGTGGATATATACGGGTAGCGCGAAGCGGTAAGTCTGCCCTGGGGCCGCCGTCGTGTACACGAGGCGCTCGCCAACGTTGCGCGCGGTGCCGCGGTAGACCTCGAGCCAGCTCGTCGCCCTCACCGTTATGACTATCTCGCTGCTGCCAACGGCTATTGCAGGGGTCGTTGGCGCCTCACCTGCGCCGGCTGTCGCCGTGGTGAGCTTCAGCTCCACGGTGCGGTCGTCGCTGAGGTCGACCGTCTGCTCGACGGTCGCGTAGCCTTCTAGGCTGACGCGCAGGTTGCGGCCCGCACGCGCCGTTACTGGAGCCGCGTGTATGGGGGTGAGGCCAGGGAGCATGAAACCGTCAACCGAGACTTGCGCTCCTGGCGGGTCGGTGATGACGTCTAGTAGCACCGTGCCGCCGACCGGGAGGTTGCCCTGTTCGGCCGCCCCGACCGGCGCAGCGAGGCCGCTAGGCGGAGCCGTTGCCGCGGGCGGCGTGACGTTGGTAGCCGCAGGCGGCGTGGTCGTGGCCACGCGCGGCGTGCGGAAGAAGAGCGCGTTGTAACCCCACACGGCCAGCGCGACGAGCACGACGACGAGCAGCACCGTAGGGACGGCCGGGTTCATGCGGAAGCCCCCACCGCCGCTCTTCTTGCGTGGTTGCCGCGTTGGTGGTTCGCCGCGCCGCTCCTTGTCAAGGCGCTCCTCGATGGTGGTCAGGCCACCTGCGCGTTGGCGTTCGCGGTGGTAGATCTCGAGCGCCTTGTCGCCTGGCACTTGGGTGGCTTGCGCGAAGAGGCGCACGAAGTTGCGGGTGTAGACGTCCTCCGGGAGGTCAGAGTAGCGGCCCTCCTCCAACGCCTTCAAGTAGTCGCGGCGCACGTGGGTGAGTTCCGCGATGTCACTCAGCTCGAGTCCCTGCGCGAGGCGCGCTTGCCTCAGGAGCGAGCCAAGCTCGTCGAGGCCGGCGAGCCTGCTGGCAGCACCTAGGTGGTCGTTGGCTTCGTTGTTCTGGGTCATGTGGCCGCCCCCTGATCGGTAGCGTTGGCCGTGGCGGCGTAAGCGACGGCTACGCGAGCAGCCAGGCGGGCGTTCTCCTCGAGGAGGCGCAGGTTCACGGTCATGGTGCCTCCCCCTGAGAGTTCTGCCAGGGTGGCGAGGAGGTAAGGGGTGGTCGCGCGGCCGCGCACGCCGGCGCTAGCCGCGTTGCTCCGCGCTACCGCCAGCCAACCGGCGAACTCTTCCTCACTAAGTCCGGCGCTTACCGGGTTGCTTAGCAGCACCCCGGCTGGCAGGCCGAGTGCCTCTTGGGCCATCAGGACGGCGGCCGCTTCTGCTGGCGTGTCTACGCGCGAGGCCAGCGGCACCTCGGTGAGCGGGACCACGAAGCCGGCCAGGTGTTGCGAGCGGTAGCCAACCAGTGGCACGCCTAACGTTTCGAGGCGCTCGGCGGTGGCGTCCGCGTTGAGGATGCTCTTGGGGCCAGCGCAAACCGTGAGGACGCGGTGGTTGGCGAGCGCGATGAGGTCAGCCGACTCGTCGAATGGCGTGTCGTGCACACCGCCTATGCCACCGGTAGCGAACACCTTGATGCCAACCTTGTGAGCGGCGTAGAGCGTCGTCGCGACCGTCGTGCCTGCGTGATGTTTGCCTGCGATCAGCGCGGCGAGGTTCCAAGACGACGCCTTGTCTGCGCCACCGGCGGCGAGCTTCGCTAGGTCGGCGCTAGTAAGGCCGACGCAGACCGCGCCGTCCAGGATGCCGATGGTAGCGGGAAGTGCGCCCTCTTCTCTGACCACGCTCTCGAGGTGGTTGGCGAGTTCGAGGTTCTGGGGGCGGGGGAGGCCGTGGGTGATGACGGTCGACTCGAGCGCCACCACTGGCGCGCGGCGCCCCAGCGCCGCTGCCACGTCCGGCGAGATGCGGAACGGTGCTAGGGTCACGCGGTCAATGTTACCGCAGTGGCGTAGCTGGCGGCTGCCGACCGCGTGATAACCTTTGGCGGTGAACGTAGAGCTTGCCACCGTGTTCCCCTGGCTGCAGCAGATCGCCTTCGGAGCGGTTGCCGGGTTCGTCGCGGGTTACGCGCTGAAGAAGGTCGGCAAGTTCGTGGCGTTGGCGCTTGGCGTGCTGTTCGTCGTCATCCAGCTCCTCGCGTGGTCGGGCTTCGTCAGCGTCAACTGGGACGTGCTGCAAGCTGGGGTCGACCCGCTGCTCGAGACGAGTTCTCTCGAGCGCGCCTGGCGCGGCCTGCTGCGGATATTGACGTTCAACATCCCGTTCGCAGCGGCTTTCGTGCCTGCCATGGTGATCGGCCTGAAGCGCGGCTGAAGTGGCGTCTCGCGCCGCGTTGCGGAGCGGATCACCGTCAGATGAGTTGAGTCAACCACGCTCAAAGAGGTTGATCGAGTAGACTTGACACACCCTCCCATGCACGATTAGCATAGGAACGTTTGGCACTCACGTGCTGAGACTGCCAAGAAGTGCAGAACGAACCCGGAGGAACCCATGGCAAACAAGAAGCAGACCCTAAAGCCGCTTGGCGACAAGGTCGTGGTGGAAGTCATCGACGAGCCCCAGACCACCGTCAGCGGCATCGTGCTGCCTGACAGCGCCAAGGAGAAGAGCCAGCGCGGCAAGGTCATCGCCGTCGGAAGTGGCAAGCTCCTCGAGAACGGCACCCGCGAACCGATGGAAGTCAAGGTCGGCGACACCGTGCTCTTCGCCAAGTACGGCGGCACCGAAGTCGACCTGGGCGGTCAGGAAGTCATGATCCTGAGCCAGCGCGACATCCACGCCGTGGTCGAGTAACCAAGTAGCCGACTAAGCACGCACCACCAACCACCCGGAACGACTACAGCTAGCCAATTCAGATAACGGAGACAACATGGCAAAAGACCTGATCTTCAAGGAAGACGCGCGGCGCGCACTAGAGCGCGGCGTTAACGCCGTCGCCAACGCCGTCAAAGTAACCCTCGGCCCCAAAGGCCGCAACGTGGTCCTCGAGAAGAAGTTCGGCGGACCCACCATCACCAAGGACGGCGTCACCGTAGCCAAGGACATCGAGCTGGCCGACTCGCTCGAGAACATCGGCGCCAAGCTCCTCATCGAGATCGCAAGCAAGACGAACGAGATCACTGGTGACGGCACCACAACCGCCACCGTCCTCGGCCAGGCCATCGTCCGCGAAGGCCTGCGTAACGTCGCTGCCGGCGCCAACCCGCTAGCCCTCAAGCGCGGCATCGAGAAGGGCGTCGAAGCGGCCGTAGCCAGCATCCACGCCATGTCCAAGCCCATCGAGGACAGCAAGGCCGTAGCGGAAGTCGCGTCCATCTCCGCCAACGACCCAGAAGTCGGGCAGCAGATCTCGAACGCCATGGACAAGGTCGGCCGCGACGGCGTCATCACCGTCGAAGAGTCCAAGACCATGGACACGGAACTCGACTTCGTCGAGGGCATGCAGTTCGACAAGGGCTACCTGAGCGCCTACTTCATCACGGACTCAGACGCCATGGAAGCCGTCCTGGAAGACGCGTACATCCTCATCCACGAGAAGAAGATCAGCGCCCTCAAGGACCTCCTTCCCATCCTCGAGCAGGTCATGCAGACGGGCAAGCCGCTCCTGATCATCGCTGAGGACATCGAAGGCGAAGCCCTCGCCACGCTCGTCGTCAACCGCCTCCGCGGCACCCTCAACATCTCCGCCGTCAAGGCCCCAGGCTTCGGCGACCGTCGCAAGGAGATGCTCCGCGACATCGCGGCCGTCACCGGCGGCGAAGTCATCAGCGAAGAGCTCGGCCACAAGCTCGAGAACGTTCGCCTCAACCAGCTCGGCCGCGCCAAGCGCATCCGTAGCAGCAAGGACGAGACGACGATCATCGAGGGCCTCGGCACTTCCGAAACCATCGCCGAGCGCGTCAAGGGCATCAAGGCCGAACTCGAGCACACCGACTCCGATTACGCCAAGGAGAAGCTGCAGGAGCGCCTCGCCAAGCTATCCGGCGGCGTCGCCGTCATCCGTGTCGGCGCGGCGACCGAGACGGAACTCAAGGAGAAGAAGCACCGCTACGAAGACGCCCTCTCGACCGCCCGCTCGGCCGTCGAAGAAGGCATCGTGGCTGGCGGCGGCGTTACCTTGATCCACGCCACCACGGCCGTTCGCGAACTCGTCAGCAAGCTCGAGCATGACGAGCGCACCGGCGCCCAGATCCTCCTCCGGGCCCTCGAAGAGCCAGCCCGCCAGATCGCCGCGAACGCAGGCGCTGAAGGCAGCGTCGTCGTCAACGCCATCCTCAACAGGAACGACGGCAAGTACGGCTACGACGCCGCCACCGACACCTACGTCGAAGACATGTTCAAGGCCGGCATCGTCGACCCCGCCAAGGTGACCCGCACCGCCCTCCAGAACGCCGCTTCCATCGGCGCTCTCCTCCTCACGACGGAGGTCGTCATCGCCGACCGCCCAGAGAAGGAAGACAAGGGCCCGGCCATGCCGGGTGGCGACATGGGCGGGATGGACTTCTAGACCGCAGCGAACGGTAGCGCCCAACCGCGTTACTAGCTGGGGGCGCCCCAAGGGAGACCTTGGGGCGCCCCTTTCGCTTGTGCCTGCAGTACTGTTTGGCATGACGGCACCGGGCTTCGCTGGGTTGCAGGCGCTGCTGGGCGACGACCTCATCGCCCCGTACGGCGCCCACCCGGATGGCGTCGCTCGCTCGCTGACCCGGCTGCCACCGACGATCGGGCGGCTGTTGGGCGTGCACGGACCGTGGCGCGGCGCGCCACTCGACCTGCCTGGCGTGGCGGAGCGCTACGAGCGCGTCGTGCTACTCCTCGTAGACGGCCTCGGTTACACCCGACTACGGCGGCAAGCGGCTGACGACCGCGGGCTTGCCGACCTGCTGGACCGCTACGGCGCCGGGGTGGCCAACGACGGGTCGTGGCTGGGTCACCCGCTCTTGACCGTTGCCCCATCGACGACGGCCGTCGCCACGACCGTGTTGGCGGCCAACGGCGCCGCACCGGGCGAACTCGGCGTTCTTGGCTACACGCAGCTCATGCCGCGCCTTGGGCTGGTCGCGAACATGCTCTTCTGGCAACCTGCTTGGGGCAGCGCCCGCAGCAGCGGTGACCTGGAGGCGTGGGGCCTCGCCCCCGAGGCGGCGCTCCCTACCCAAACCATCTACCAAGTCTTGGCAGCGGCCGGGGTGCGGAGCCACACCTTCAGCCCGGTCGACATCGCGCGCAGTCCGCTCTCGCGCATGCAGAACGCTGGCGCCGAGGTACACGGTTACATCGGGTGGGTAGACATGCTCACGCGCCTAAGCGCCCACCTCGAGGAGAGCGCGGGGCAACCCGGTTACACGTTCGTGTACTTCCCAGACTTCGATTCGCTCATGCACCGCGACGGCCCGGCCACCCCGACCTTCCTGCCACTGCTCGAGGCGTTCGTGGCTGGCTTGAGGCGCACGTTGGCCGGCCTGTCGCCGACCGCGAAACGCAGCACGCTACTGCTCGTGACCGCCGACCACGGCCACCACGCCGTGCCTCGCGACCAAGCCGACTTCCTCGATCAGCATGGCGAGCTGAGAGCGCGCATGGCGTGGCGCGCGGGGGGAGAACCACGCCACGTCTTCCTCTACGCCGTGAAAGGCAAGGAGGCGGAGCTCGCCGCGCAGGCGCGCAGCGCCTTCGGTGAGCGCTTCAGAGTCCTGCTCGGGGAGGAGGCGTTGCTGGCGGGGCTCTACGGCGATCCGGCCCACCTCCACGAGGAAGCGCTCGCGCGCGTCGGCGACGTCGTGTTGCTGGCGCGCGGCGGCGCCGCGCTGTGGGACGTGCGGCGCGAGAAGCTGCCCCTCGGCATGCACGGGTCGCTGACCGAAGAGGAGTTGCTAGTGCCGCTCCTAACGCTCGCGCTCGACGCCAGCTAGCGCCGCAGTAAGCTCTTGCCCGTCATGGCGGCCGGCCGCTCCACGCCCAGCAGGTCGAGGATCGTCGGCGCAACGTCGCCGAGGGCGCCGCCGCTACGTAGGCTCACTGCTGCGAGGTCGGGATCGTTCGAGACGAGCACGCACGGCACTGGGTTGGTCGTGTGCGCCGTGTGCGGCTTACCGTCTGCCTCGAGCATCTTCTCGGCGTTGCCGTGATCGGCGAGTATGATGGCGGCGCCGCCGCGCTTCGCGACGGCGTCAAGGACTATGCCTAGGCCAGCGTCGACGGCCTCGCACGCCTCGATGGCCGCCTGCAGCACGCCCGTGTGCCCAACCATGTCCGGGTTAGCGAAGTTGATCAACACGAAGTCGTCAGTGCCAGCCTCGAGCCTGGCGGCCGTCTTGGCGGCAAGCTCGGGGGCGCTCATGCTCGGTTGCAGGTCGTAGGTCGCCACTTTCGGCGACGGCACCAGCGCGCGCTCCTCGCCAGGGTATGGCGTCTCGCGTTGCGCGTCGAAGAAGTAGGTAACGTGCGCGTATTTCTCCGTTTCGGCCGTGTGGTACTGCTTCAAGCCAGCGCGTGCGATTACTTGCGGGAGGGTGTCGTCTATGGCTGGCAGCTCGAAGGCGAACGGCGCGTGCAGCTCCTTGTCGTACTCCATCAGCGAGAGGAAGGTGACGTCTGGGGCAGCGCAGCGCTCGAACTCGCGCCACTCGGGGCCGCCGAGGAGCGCGTGGCTCAGCTGCCGCGCCCTGTCAGTGCGGAAGTTGAAGAACACCACGACGTCGTCAGGACGCACGGTCCCGTCACCTTGCGGCGCACCGGCTGACCTGATGACCGTCGGCCTGACGAACTCGTCCGTCTCACCGCGCGCGTACGCTGCCTCGACCGCGGCAACGCCGCCGTCTGCCACGTGCTCGCCCCGCCCGCACACGACGAGGTCGTAGGCGAGCTTCGTGCGCTCCCAGCGCTTGTCGCGGTCCATAGCGTAGTAGCGGCCGCAGACGGTAGCGAGGCGTGCGTCGCAACCGGCTGCTCGGGCGGCGGCTAGCCGTTCCTCGAGCGTGGCAAGGTAACGCCTTGCCCCGTCTGGCGCGGAGTCGCGGCCATCCGTGAAAGCGTGAACCCTCACGCGCTTGACGCCTTGGCGCACCGCTAGTTCGATCAGCGCTAGGAGGTGAGGCAGGTCGGAATGCACTCCGCCGTCGCTCACGAGCCCGAGCAGGTGCAAGGTGTGCCCTTCAGCAGCCTGGTAGGCTCCGACCAAGGCCGGGTTCGTGTAGAACGAGGCGTCGTCGATGAGGCCCTGGATGTAGGTTAGCGCCTGCTTGACGACGCGGCCAGCGCCCAGGTTGAGGTGCCCGACCTCGCTGTTGCCCATCTGCCCCTCAGGCAAACCGACGCCAGTGCCTGACGCGACCAACTCGGTGTGAGGGTCGTCGCGCCAGATGGCGTCGAACACGGGCGTGCGCGCGAGGAGGACGGCGTTGCCTGGACCGGCAGGGGCTAGGCCGAAGCCGTCTAGGACGATCAGTACTACAGGTCTCGTCATCGTATGCGCTCCAAAGCGGCCGCCTTCAGCGGGCGCGGTAGTAGTGGACTTCGCGTTCGTCACTCGCCAACTCCAGTGATGGCAAGGAGCTGAGCGATGCGCGCGTCGAGCGTGGCGATGTCCTCGAGCGTGAAAGTCGCAGGCGGTCGGCCGTGCCGCAGGGCTAGGCGGGCCCTGGCAACGGCGGCCAGGCGGCCAGCCAAGCGCTGGTCGCTCACCGCGGCGGGTAGGAGCGTGGCCAACTGGGCGTCGAGCGCCCTGCCAGCTAAGTGGCGTGCGACGGCCAGCTCCTCGTCGGAAACTCCTGCTGTCACGGCTAACGGGGTCGCCTGCAAGGTGCGGGCGAGGGCAACGACCCTGGCTTCCTTGGCGTACCGCGCGCACGCCAGGCAGAACTCGCGGCCAAGTTCGACGTCGATGTCGTGGCGCTGAGCCTCGCGCAAGGCCGCCTCACGAAGGGTTTCCGGCTGCAGGGCTCCGTCGTGCAGCACGCCGCAGCACGGGCAGGCCGTCCACCCCAACGCGCGCCTGGCGGCCTGCAGCGCGAGCAGGCTACGGCCGGCAGCGAGGACGCCGCGCTCGACGTCGTCGGGCAAGTCAAGGGTCGTCAAGGCCCGCGTTAGCCGCTGGAGGTCGCCCGGGTCCGGCGCCGGTGGCGCGTGCGCTGGCTGCACGTGCTCGCTTTCGTCAAGCTTGCCGACTTGGAAGCGGATCTCGCGCACGTCAGTCACCAGGTAGCGCTCGCGGTAGGCCGTGATGAAGCGTTGCCGCTCCAAGCTCAAGTGCATGGCCGTTTCGGAGTCGCTGACGTTGACGTAAAGCACGCCGTCGCGCAAGACCTTCGCGGCGCTGAAGGCCGCCAGCTCCGGCCCGACGAGGCGGCGCCACAAGAGGACGGCCTCCGCCCGGCGCACGCCGCGCTTGAGGCCGCCGCGCCTGAAGACCTCGGCCAGGAGTTCGGAGACGTGGCGCTCACGCATGGCTGCCCTCCAACGTCGTCGCTTTGCCGGAGCGCATCTCGAGCCGATGATCATAACGAGGCGGTGGCTCCGTGCCAGACACGAACGCCTGAGGCGTGGCGGCCGCCAGCTCGAGGAGGTACTCGCGCCGCGCCGCATCGAGCTCGGCGGTGAAGTCGTCGATCAGCAGCACGGGCGGCTCAGCGTGCTTCTCACTCAACAGGCGGTACTCGGCCGTGCGCAAGGCAAGCGCCGTGGTGCGCGCTTCGCCACGAGACCCGTACTCCTGGAGGCTGACGCCGCCTAGCTCGAGGTAGAGGTCGTCGCGGTGCGGGCCGACCACGGTCTGACCGCGGGCTGCCTCGACGATGCTGCTCGCCTCAAGGGCGGCCGCCAACGACTCCTCGGCATGAGACCGGCGCAGTGTGAGCTGGAGTTCGAGGTCCGCTCCGCCCGCCACCTCACGGTAAACGGCGGCGACGAGAGGACCGACGCGCTTGACGGCGCGGTCGCGTAGCGCGTCTATCTCGGAGCCGAGCGCCACGAAACGCTCGCTCCACACGGCTAGAGTCGGCGAAGCTGGGGTGCCGCGCAACAGTGCGTTGCGCTGCTCGACCACTCGCAGGTACTCGCGTAGCAACGACGCGTAGCGCGCCGACAGCTTGGAGAGGAGCCCGTCGAGGTACGAGCGCCTGCCAGCGGGTGGGCCGTGAACGAGATCGGCGTCCTCCGGCGTGAGGAGCACCGCGCTGACCACCCGCGCCACGTCACTGGTGCGCGCGGCCTGACCGTCCACCTTGAGGACCTTGCGGCCGGGCGCCAAGCCCACCTCGATGCGCGACACGCCAGCGTCATGCTCTACCTCGGCGGCAACGTACGCTTCTTCCTCACCAAGGCGCACTTGGCGCGCCAACCGGCCACCAACGACCTCGCCCGTGCACGCGAGGTATGCCGCCGCCAACAGGTTGCTCTTGCCGGCAGCGTTACGGCCAACGACGGCGACCACGCCGCCAGGGAAGTCGAGGCGCGTGCTCCGCAGGTTGCGGAAGTTAAGTTGCGACAGGTTCTTGAGCCGCACCTCACGAGTGTACCGCCGGGCGCTTGGGCTGCCGGTCAAGCAGGTGCAAGCGGCCAGACCGCGCCAAGCGTCCGTCGCGGCGGGTCAGGAGCGCCGCGCAGGCCGGTGCTAGACTCCAACCTGATGAAAGACCTCGACGTCGCCGCTATCCGACGCGACTTCCCGATACTCGCCCGTGTGGTCAACGGCAAGCCGCTCGCGTACCTAGACAGCGCGGCCTCCAGTCAACGGCCGCGTCAGGTGCTTGACGCCATGCGTGACTATTACGAGAACCATCACGCCAACGTGCACCGCGGCGCCCACACCCTCGCTACCGAGGCTACCGCTGCTTACGAGGGGGCCCGCGAGAAGGTGGCGCGCTTCATCGGCGCTCCGGACCCGCGCTCGCTCGTGTTTACCCGCAACGCCACCGAAGCCATCAACCTGGTGGCGGCCAGTTGGGGCCGCGCCAACCTCCGCGCTGGCGACGAGGTCGTCATCAGCGTGGCAGAGCACCACGCCAACATCGTGCCGTGGCAGTTCCTCAAGCGTGACCTCGGCATCGTCATCCGGCCCGTGCCTCTCACGGCCGACCAGCGCCTCGACCTGGACGCGTTGCGCGGGAGCATCAACGAGCGCACGCGCCTCGTCGCCACCTTCCACATGAGCAACGTCCTTGGGGTCATCAACCCAGTAGCGGATATCGTGCGCAGCGCGCGCGAAGCCGGCGCGCTCGTGCTCATCGACGGGGCGCAAGCGGCCCCGCACTTGCCCGTAGACGTCGCTGAGCTGGGTTGCGACTTCTATGCGTTCTCGGGCCACAAGATGCTCGGCCCCACGGGCATCGGGGTCCTGTGGGCGCGCCCCGACGTGCTGGAGGGCATGCCGCCGTTCCTCGGCGGTGGCGAGATGATCGAGCGCGTAACGTTAGAGGAGAGCACGTACGCCGGCATCCCGGCGCGCTTCGAGGCTGGAACGCCGAGCGTCGCAGAGGCCGTCGGCTTGGGCGCCGCCGTCGACTACCTAACGGGCATCGGCATGGACGCCATCGCCCGCCACGACCACGCGCTAGCCGAGCGGGCTATCGCGCTGCTCGCGGGCGTGCCTGGCGTTACCCTCTACGGGCCGCGCGGCTTGGACCGCGGCGGCATCGTCACCTTCACGGTCGCTGGGCTGCACGCGCACGACGTTGCCACCATGCTCGACCTGCAAGGCATCGCGGTCCGCGCCGGTCACCACTGTGCGCAGCCGCTCGGTCGCGTGCTCGGCGCAACCGCCAGCGTCAGGGCCAGCTTCTACCTCTACACGACGGTCGAGGAAGTCGAGCGCTTCGCCGCCGTCCTCGTCGAGGTAGTCGAGCGCTTCGGGGTGCCAGCATGAGCCTCCTCGACGAGCTCTACCAGGACGTCATCCTCGATCACTACCGCAAGCCACGACATCACGGTGAGCTGGCGGGTGCCGACGTCGTGCAGGAGGGCATAAACCCAAGCTGCGGCGACGAGCTGACCCTATACCTGAAGGCAGAGGGCGGGCGCCTCAGCGCCGCCAGTTTCGTCGGCGAAGGGTGCGCCATCTCGCAGGCAACGGCTAGCCTCATGCTAGGCGCCATCGTGGGTGGCACGAGGGAGGACGCGGCCGCGTTGTCAGCTGCATTCCAGCGCCTCATCAGGGGCGAGGACGTGGGCCGCGACCTCGGCGACCTGGAGGCGTTGGCCGGCATCGCCAAGTTGCCTGCGAGGGTCAAATGCGCAGTGCTGCCGTGGAAGACCCTCGACGAGGCGCTAGCGCGACTCCCCGAGGCAAGCTAGGCGCGCTAGCGGCGAACGTTCACGAGCCGACGGTGTCGTCAAGCAAGGTAGCGGCCAGCGTGGCGGCGTTCGGCGCGTCGTCGCCGAGCAGCGCGCTGCTTAGCGGCGCGTCGGTAGCTGGCGCCTGCGCGTCATCGGCCGCCAGCGCCGCTGAGTAGGCGGCGAGCAAGCCGCGGAACTGCTCCTTGAACAAGCGGCGCTGCTGCGTGACGCGCTCGAGTTCACCCCGCGCCCGCAGCAGGCTGGCTTCGATGTCGCTGAAGCGCGCCTGGCGCATGCGCTCGGCATCCTCGACGATGAGTTGCGCCTCGCGCTTGGCGTTCTCCTTCAGGTCGGCCGCGATGCGTTCCGCCGCCAGCACGACCTGCTGCAGCTCAGCCTCCGCCGTCCGCAGGCGCTCGATCTCGTCCTCCGCCTCGCCAAGGCGGCGCCGCATGCTTTGGGCTGCCTTCAGCGACTCTTCGACCTCGAGCGCCAGTCGTTCGAGGAACGCCTTCACCTCACGCCTGTCGTAACCGCCTGCGCGCCTCGTGAACTCGGCGTGCTGGATGTCGATGGGGGTGAGGCGGCTCACGGCGAGCGCCCTGACATCGAGCAAGCCAGGTCACGTTTGGCCAGCGGCGGCACGTTCAGAGGCCCGGAAGTACGGCGCGCACGAAGCGTCTGAAGGTCGTGCCGCTGCGGGCGGCCACGGCGAGGACCTCGTCACCGGTGGCGTGCTCGTCGCGGTCGGGCAAGGCCATGTCGGTAACGGTCGAGATGCCGAGCACGCGCATGCCGAGGTGACGCGCGCGCATGACCTCGAAGACCGTAGACATGCCGATGGCGTCAGCGCCCATGCCACGGAAGGCGCGCAACTCGGCGCGGCTCGCGTAGGTGGGACCCGAGATGGCCAGGTAGACGCCCTCCTTCAAGAGCACGCCCTCACGCATGGCTACCTCGCGCGCATGGCGCAGGTACTCGGGATCGTAGCAGTCGAACATGACCGTGAAGCGCGGGTAGCTGTCGTCGTCGTTTGGCCCGATGAGGGGGTTCTGACCCGTGAAGTTGATGTAGTCGAGCTGCAGCATGAGGTCGCCTGCCGAGAAGGCGGGGTTGAGGCCGCCGCAAGCGTTCGTCACGACGAGGCTGCCCGCGCCGAGCCCATGCATGACGGCCACGGGGAACGTGCACTCTTGAGCGCTGAAGCCCTCGTACGGGTGAATACGCCCCTGCATGGCTACTACCTTGCGACCGCCAAGCTCACCGAGCACGAAGCGGCCGGCGTGACCTGGCGCGGTGGCGAGCGGCATGCCTGGAACGGCAGCGTACGGCACGGAAGTTGCGCCCGCTATCTCGTCCGCTAGCGGCCCAAGGCCTGAGCCGAGGATGATGGCCAGCTCCGGGACGATGTCGGTGGCGCTGCGGACGGCAGCGACCGCCGCAGCGAGCTGGGTGGCCGTTTGCGCCTGCCGCTGAGCGGCTGAACTGCCGGTTTCGGTCATGGTCGAATCATAACCGCGGCCGCGCTGGGAGGGCTTGCGTGCGCCAGAGTCGTTCCGCCATCAGCGTGCTTTCCCCTTAGTCCTCTCACAAACGCTCCGGTAGACTGCTCGCATGTCGTTCAGCCGCCTGTCAGTCGTCATGTTCCTGATCCTCGCGCCGCTAGTCGCCTTCGGGCAGGGCAACGTGCAAGGCAGACTCGTAGAGGTGCGCGTGACCGGCACCACCACCTACGCCGATATCGTCCGCACGATCATCACTTCGCGCGTTGGCACGGACACCGCGAACATCGACCTAGAAGCCGAACGCAACCGGGTTTACAGCTTGGGCACGTTCGACTCGGTGACGCTGACCTACGAGTCATCCCCAGCCGGGCCTGTCCTCGTCATCGCAGTCAAAGAGAACCCGCGCGTAGGCGAGATCGAGTTTAGTGGCGCGGTGACGATCCCAGCCGCGACGCTGCTAGAGGCGCTGCGCGTTACTAACCTGCTCGAGCCAGGGCGCGTCTACAACACCACCCGCGCCGAGGAGGCGAAGGACACGATCCGCCAACTCTACCGCCAGGCTGGTTTCCCGTTCGACGTCGAAGTCGACCTCACGCTCACGCCCGCCCCGGACCTCGCAACCAACGCAGCCGAAGTCCCCGTGCGGCTCACGTACACCGTTGACGAGTCCGCCGCCATAACCAAGGCGGAGTTCGAGGGCAACACCGTGCTGTCGAACGCCGACCTGGCTAGCCTCTTCCAGGGTCTAGTGAAGGCCGGGGAGTTCGATCCCACCCTCTACTCCTCGACCGTGCAGGCAGTGAGCACGCGGTACTGGAACCTCGGCTACCGCGGCAGCGGGGTAGACCCGGCCACGACCACCCTCGAAGGCGGCGTGCTCAAGGTCGGCATCCTCGAACTTAGCATCGCGTCGATCGACACGACGGCGTTGGGCGTCGACCCCGCCGAGCTCAAGATCAAGCCGGGCGACCTCTTCAATTACGACACCCTCCTTAGCGAAGTGAAGCGCCTGGCGCGCGGCCGCTCGTCCGACGTCCAGTTGCAAGCAGCCGTGTCGCCGACTGGCGGGGTACGCGTCACCTTCCGCCTCGGTGCGCCTGAGACGGCGGGCACGGTCGACGACATCGTCATCGAGGGCAACACCGTGCTCAGTGCAGAGGAGCTCGCCAAGGTCCTCAAGCTCGAAGTCGGCGATACGTTCACCTCCGTACTGGCGCAGGATGACTTCCAGAGCATCGTCCGCGCCTACCAGGCCGCCGGCTACCGCGTGGTGACGCGCCCTGACTTCTCTTACGACGACGGTACCTACGTGCAGCGCGTGACCGAGCTCAAGACGGCAGGCTACGAGCTCCGCTATGACGGCGACCCAAGCTCAACGCGCGACACGGTCGTGACGCGCTACCTACCCAAGGTCGGTTCTGTGGTGTCAGACAAGCAGCTCGTCGAGGGGCTCAGGCAAGTCGCCTCCCTCGGCGTGGTCGACGTCATCACTTACGCACTCGAGCCCGTCGAGGCGCCAGATGAAGCGCTCGTCGTCATCACGCTCGCCAAGCGCCAGACGGGCGAGCTGAGGCCAGCGGCAACGTACGCCACGGACACGGGCTTCTCAGGCAGCGTCGAGTACTCCGAGAAGAACTTCCTCGGCCTCGCCCACACCGTCAGCGCCGAGGTAGATGTCGTCAACACCGACATCGGCATCATGCTAGGCGGGCGGTTGAGTTACGCCATCCCCTGGCTCTACGTCGACGCGCTCGACTTCGAGGAAGTGCCGACCGCCATCAACTTCTCGCTCTTCAGCGTCGTCAACAACAACAACCCGCTGTCCGCCGCCAACCAGACGTCCATCCTCTACCCGGGGCTAACTGACACGCCCGACAACTACGTGCGCGTCGGGGAGTACACGGTGCGCTCGAGCGGCTTGGGCTTCAGCGTCGGCCGGCCGATCGCGCAGGACACTTACCTGCTAGTGAGCGCCAACGGCGCATATAACGACTACAAGCTCGAGCCGCCCATCGGAGACTGCGAGATCGTGGGCGGCGTCATCCAGAACCCGACGAAGTGCTCCGTCCCGAGCTCGTTCGCCGTTTCCTACCTGCCAACGAGCGGCCTGTCCGCGTTCACCGGCGCGCGCGTCACGTACGACTCGCGTAGCGACACGAACTTCCCGTCGGACGGCATGTCCGCGTACGGCGCTGCCGGCATCGGGTTCGGCAACGACTTCCTCGTGGGAGGCGCCCGCGCAGGGTACATGTACGAGCAGGTAGCGGCTGGCGTGCGCACCTACGTGAAGCTCGCGGACCTCATGCCGGGCGAGATCCAGGACGAGAGCCACGTCTTCGCGGTGCGGCTGGACGTCGGTCACCAGTTCGGCGGACTCTACCCGGAGAGCAAGCGCTTCACCGTTGGGCGCACGAACGACGTCGCCACGCAGATCCGCGGCTACACCCTCGAGGACTTCGATCTCTCGCGCACCTACGCAACGGCCTCGTTCGAGTACCGCTACGACTTCGGACTGTCGACGGTTGCTACCCAGACGGTGATCGGCTTGGCCTTCGTCGACGTCGGCTGGGCGTCTGGGGTGCCGGAGTACGCCGAGTACGCCACGCCAGTGTTCGCGGGCGCCGGCCTCGGGGTGCAGGTCAACCTCGGCTTCGGCGGGCTCATCTTGCCAGCCATCCGCCTCGATTACGCGTTCAGCGAACGCCACCCAACGGGCGTGTTCAGCTTCCGCGTTGGACCGGTGTTCTAAGGCGCGGCGGCATCAGGAGCCAGCGATCTCGGTTAGTAACTCGGGATCCTGGATGCTCAGCTTGGCGTACCCGGCCCGCAGCGCTCCGGCGCGGACCAGCTCGCCTATGACTTTGGTGACGGTCTCGCGCACGGAGCCGACCGCTGCGGCTAGTTCGTCGTGCGTCATGCGCACGGTGGCCACTCCGTCTGCGTTGCGGGTCGCTAGCGCCGAGTCGGCTAGTTCGAGGAGTTCCGCCGCCACGCGCGCCTTCAGTGGTTTGCTTGCCAGGCGCAACACTGAGCGGTTCATGCGGTCTAGGGCCAGCGCTAGATCTACCGCGAAGGCGCGCAACTCGCTTGGAGTCAGCCTCTGCGGATCGCTGCGCACGGTGCTGGCCTCGGTGACCGCCTCGGCGAAGTAGCGGCGCTGCTTGCCCGTGATGGCTTCCTCGCCGAAGTACCCGCCCGGCTTGACGTAACGCAACGTGGCGCCGAAGCCAGCGTCATCGACGGTGTGCAGCCGCACCAATCCGGATACGACTTGGTAAAGCTCGCTCGGTGGACCAGGGAAAAGCAGGACGTCGCCTGCCGCGTAATGCCTGGACCCCACCAACGCCTGCTGCCTGACTGCTTCTGTACCGCCACTCACGGGCTCTAGCCTCTCAGAGCGCGCTTTCACATGGTGCCCGCGCTCGCCTCGCAACTGTGAGGATAGACCCACATTCGCTTGGCGTCCGCGTCGTGGCGCACGTCCGTGCATGGTTAGGCGGCGCAGGTCAGACGTTGAAGAGGAAGTTCATGACGTCGCCGTCCTTGACGACGTACTCCTTGCCCTCCACCCGCAGTTTGCCCTTGGCGCGGGCGTTGGCGATGCTGCCTGCCTCTATGAGGTCCTCGTAACTGACGACCTCCGCGCGGATGAAGCCGCGCTCGAAGTCGGAATGTATCTCACCCGCCGCCTGCGGCGCCTTGCTGCCCGCCTTCACGGTCCAGGCGCGCACTTCCTTCTCGCCAGCCGTCAGGAAGGTAAGGAGACCGAGGGTGTGATACCCGGTCCGGATGAGGCGTTCGAGGCCCGGCTTGTCCAACCCCATGTCCGCGAGGAACGCTTGGGCTTCCTCGGGTTCGAGTTGCGCCAGCTCCTCCTCGATGCGAGCGGATATGACGACGACGTCTGCGTTCTCGACCTTGGCGTGCTCCTGCACGAGCTTCACGTAACTATTGCCACCCACAACGTCCGACTCCGCCACGTTGCACACGTAGATGACGGGCTTGGCGGTTAGCAAGCCGCTGTCGTTCGGCAGTTCGAGCCCTGAGCGGCGAGCTGGTTGGCCGGCGTTCAACTGCTTGAGGACTTCCTCGAGGGGCGCTATCAGCGCGGCGTCGTCAGGATTGCTCTTGGCGCTGCGCCGAACGCGCTCGAGGCGGCGCTCGAGCGTCGCGATGTCGGCCAGGATGAGTTCCGTGTCGATGACTTCGATGTCGGCGAGGGGATCGACTTTGCCAGCCACGTGCACGACGTTGTCGTCCTCGAAGCAACGCACGACGTGCGCGATGGCCGCGACCTCGCGGATATGTGAGAGGAACTGGTTGCCTAGCCCCTCACCTTTATGAGCGCCGCGCACGAGGCCGGCGATGTCGACGAACTCCATGTGGGTCGGCACGATCACGGGCACGCGCGTGCCCTTGGTGTTCTGGCGCTGCAGCACGGCAAGGCGCTCGTCTGGCACGCTCACGGCGCCGATGTTCTTGTCTATGGTGGCGAACGGGTAGTTCGCGGCCTCCACACCAGCCCGGGTGATGGCGTTGAACAGCGTGCTCTTGCCGACGTTTGGCAAGCCGACGATACCTATGGCGAGCATTGTTCTCCTAAACGCGGCCGCCATGGCTGGGGGCCGTAGTTGCGTCTGTGACGCTCTCGGTAAGTGATAGAGTGCGCCCGTGAAGCAGGCGGTGACTACCAACCAAGTAACTTACCAGACGGCGCGGCGGGGGGGCGGTAAGCCCACGAAGGTCGCCTTGATCGGCGCTGGCACCGTCGGTGAAGAAGTAGTGCGCTTGCTGCGCAACAGACCCGAGTTCGAACTCGTGGGAGTACTCGTCCGCGACCCCGCGAGGGAGCGCGCCTTCACAGGCTGGCAGGAACTCGTCACTACGAACGAAGACGTGCTGGCCGGCGTCGATGTTCTCGTCGAGGTGGCAGGCGGCACCGGTAACGCCGCCGACCTTTCCCTGCGACACCTAGCCGCAGGCAAGCAGCTGGTGACTGCCAACAAGGCCGCGCTGGCCGAGCGCTGGGCGGAGTACTTGCCTCATGCCGAGGAAGGCCGTGTTCACTTCGAGGCCGCCGTCATGGCGGGCACGCCAGCCGTTGGCGTGCTAGCCGGTGCTCTGCGCGGCTCCGCGCCGGTGAGCCTGCACGCCGTGCTGAACGGCACCTGCAACGTCATCCTGGCGATGATGGACGAGGGCAGCAGCTTCGCGGCGGCGTTGGCCGAGGCGCAGCGCCTCGGCTTCGCGGAAGCCGATCCGACGCTCGACGTCGGCGGCTTCGACGCGGCGCACAAGCTCACCGTTCTCGGTCGACTCGCTTTCGATCCCGCCCTCACTTGGCAGGCGGTCCATGGGGCCACGCGCGGCATCTCCGACCTTACCGAGCAGGCGCTCGCCGCGCAGGCGCAGCGGGGCCGCAGGGTGCGCCTCATCGGGAGCATCGTGGCGAACTCGGGACGGTGGGAGGCGCAGGTCCGCCCCGTTTCCTTGCCCGTTGGGCACCCGTTGCTCACGACCGGCGGCACCAACGCCCTCCTCTTCACAGGCGACCCGGTCGGCACGGTCTACGTGCGCGGGGCTGGGGCGGGCGGCGGCTCGACGGCAAGCGGCGTGCTCGCCGACATGTTGACGGCGGCTGCGGGCAGCAGCGGCCCAAGACCGCTTGCTAGCGCCGCGCCGGTGCCACTAACGGCCAGCGAGGCGAGCGACGGGGTAGAAGAACTGTGATGCGTTACCGCAGCACGCGCGGCGGGCCGGAAGTAGCGTTCGAGGACGCCGTACTGGCCGGTTTAGCGCCAGACGGCGGCCTCTACTGGCCGACGCAACTGCCGCCGTTGCCCCTCGGTTGGGAGACGGCAAGCAGCCCGGCTGACCTCGCCAAGCTCGTCCTGCCCGCATACATGGGTGAGGAGGCGGCTGCCGCAGTCGCCGACGGCCTCGACTTCCCGTGGCCCGTAACCAGGCTGCCAGACGACGTCTTCGTGCTCGAGCTCTTCCACGGGCCAACCGCTGCCTTCAAGGACGTCGGCGCGCGCTCCCTCGCACGCGCCATGCAAGCAGCGCTCGCTCGGCGCGGCGAACGCGTCACGGTGCTCGTCGCTACCTCGGGTGACACGGGCAGCGCCGTGGCGGACGCCTTCGCGGGCCTCGACCGCGTGCGGGTGGCGGTCCTCTACCCGGCAGGCGGCGTAAGCAACGTGCAAGAGGAACAGCTGACGGCCAGGCGTGACGGCGTGCGCGCGTTCGCGGTGGACGGTACCTTCGACGACTGTCAGCGGCTCGTTAAAGCCGCCTTCGGCGACCCGTCCCTCGCCGACCTGCGCTTGTCATCGGCCAACTCCATCAACATCGGCCGGCTCCTACCTCAAGCGCTCTACTACCTGTGGGGAGCTGCCCGCGTGTGGGAAGACCTCGGGCGCCACGCGCCGCTCGAAGTCGTGGTGCCAAGCGGCAACTTGGGTAACTTGACGGCCGGACTCCTGGCGGCCGAGACGGGCCTCGACGCAGCAGGCTTCTTGGCGGCGCACAACCGCAACGACTTCTTTCCCCGCTTCCTAGCTGGCGAGGTCGAAGCGTTCGACTTCGCCGCCAGCGTGGCCACGCCCTCCAACGCCATGGACGTAGGCGCGCCATCGAACTTCGAGCGCCTCTACTCGTGGCTGGGTGAGGGTCTGAGGCAGCGCGTCGTAGGTTGCCGCGTTGGTGACGCCGCCACCCTCGAGCGCATGCGCGAGACGGCCGCCGCCAGCGACTACCTGGTCTGCCCGCACACTGCCGTCGGCCTCGAGGCGTTGCAGCGCCTGCGCGCCAGCACGCCAGCCACGGCCGCGGTGCCCGCGCTAGTTCTGGCCACGGCGCACCCCGCGAAGTTCCCTGATGCGGTGATCGAGGCGACGGGCCGGCGCCCGGCGGTGCCAGCTAGCCTTGAACGCTTCGCCGAGGCGCCGAAACGCGTCGAACCGTTAGCGCCGGTAGCGGCCGCGTTAAGCGCCGCGCTGCTTGCCTGGCGCGACTAACGCCGCACGCTGGCGCGGCCCCGCGCGGCCCCAACTAATGCGCTCCCTACGCCAGCGCTGCTAGCGCCTGAGTGCGAACGGCCCCTGCTCGTCGTCGCCCAAGTGCACGACCTTCAACTCGCGCATGAGCTTCACTATGTGCGCGAGCACGCTCTGCTCGGCAAGGGCGAGCACCGCCTCCGGGTACCCGGGGTACACGCGCCGCGTGATTTCCGCCGCCGTCGCGCTGCCCTTCGTTAGGGCGCCGAGCACCTGAGCTTCGCGCTCCAAGCGGTGCGCGGCCAACTCCCGCAGGCGCTCCGCTGGGTTGGTTATCAGCGGGCCGTGGCCCGGTGCGAGAACGGGCGCGTTCGTGTGCTCCAGGCGCACTAGGGTGGTGAGGTACGCTTCGACGTCGCCTTCTGGCAGCCCCACCCACACCGATCCAGTCGCTACGGCCAGGTCGCCGACTATGGCCGCCTCTGGCGCCCCACCGGCCGGGCCCGTGACGAGGAACGAGAGGTGGCCTTGGCTATGCCCCGGGGTGTGCAGCGCCGTTACGGTGACGTCACCGACGGTGACGACGCGGCCGTCCGCCAGATAGGTCGTGCTCCACGCCGTCACGTTGCTCGCTTCGGCGGCGTGCACGAGCACGGGCGGCGGGTCGCCGTTGCGGACGGCCTCGTAGTCGAGGAGCTGTTGCACGCCGCCGGTATGGTCCGGGTGCGTATGCGTGAGCGCAACGGCCTTGACGAGGCGCGCGTCGGCTTGAGTCAAGGCGCTCTGGAGGAGCGCTTGGGCTTTCGGTTCGTCAGAACCAGGATCGACGACTACGGCGACGCCGCCTTGCGCGATCACGTACGCGTTCACGTGGTCGTATGGCGGCAGCGTGGCGCATGGTAGTTCGACGCGCCACACGTGTTCGCTCACGCGTTCAATGGCGGGCACAGTCACTCACTCCTCTCGCTGGTCGATAAGGTATGCGATAGCCGCGTCTAACGCGGTTGCGGACGAGCTTTCTACGTCGGGGACGACTCCTCGGCCCTCCCAGGTCGGGCCGCCGATGGGGGCGAGCACGCCCGTCGCGATCCAGGCCTGTGAACCGTCGCGCAGGCAGAACGGCAGGAGCGCCTCGACGTTGCCTGCGCTCTGCTCTCCGAAGACGGTGGCGCGCCCGCGTAACTGTAGGGCGCCCGCTAGGCCCTCTGCTGCGCTGTTCACGCCGCCATCGATGAGCACGGCTAGCGGCAGGTCGGTCTGCGCTAAGCCGATGGCCGGGTACGGCATCGGCAAGGTCCAGCTCGTGATGGCCCGCCACAAGAAGCCGCGGGTGAACACGCCAGCGACCTGCATCATCGTCACTAGCCGACCGCCCGGATTGCCGCGCAAGTCTAGGACTAATGACCAGGCGCCAGCCGCCTCGAGGTCGGTCACGGCGACGCGCACGGCTTCTGCCGCGCCGTCGCTCGCCAAGTCTGGCAGGCGCACGTAACCAACGCCACCGTCCGTTAGCCCGTAGCTGACGTTGGCGACGTGACCTTCACCGCTGAGGGCGTAACCGTCTGCTTGCAACCGCAGCAGACTGCTCCAACTACCTGCCGCCAACGCCTGGTTGAGGGCGGGGAGCGTCGCCCCACTACCGAGCACCATGATGCAAGGCAGGTCGCCATACTCGGCCCTCACCTTGGCAACCTTGGCTGGCGGCACGAACACGGAGTGGTCGTCGCCTAGCAGGGAGTACATCTCCTCGAGGACCTCGTAGAGGCCAGCGTCGTCAGTGGCAGCTAGCGCGCGTGGCCGGTACGCGTCGCGCACCGCTTGCCAGTCGACGCCGGTGCGCTCGATATGCCAGTAGCGCGTGGCGACGAGGTTCCAGGCGGTATCGAAGCGTTCCGCGAACCCTTGACCCTGCGCCATGGCGGTGCCGCCAACGACGGCGAGCAGTAGAAAGACGAGCGCGGCGCGTACCGAGGCGGCCCGCCGCACCCTTCCTTCAGGCCGGCGCATCGGCCAGCACCGCTGCGTGACGCATCAGCGTTTCCTCATCGATCGTTAGGCCTTGCGCCCCGACGACCGTGGTGTTGAGCGCCCCTGCCACGTTGCCGTAGCGCGCGGCCCAGTGCATGTCGTGTCCGGCCATGATGGCGTGCGCGAACGCCGCCGTGTAGTAGTCGCCTGCGCCCGTCGAGTCGACCACGCTGTCTATCTCATGCGCCTCGATCAGCTCGTTGCTCTCTGAGTTGATGACGATGGAGCCCATGGCGCCGACCTTGACGACTAACTGCTCGATGCCGGCGTCACGTAAGTCGTGCACGGCCTCCGAGATCGACGTGCGGCCAGTGAGGAGGTAAAGCTCGTGCTCGTTCATGAGCCAGTAATCCACGCCGCTGAGGACGGAGATCAGGCGGTGCTGCATGGCCTTCACGGCGCCTGTGCCCAAGTCGACGAAGGTAGTGAGCTTGTGCTTGCGCGCGTACGCGAGCGCCTGAAGCGCGTACTCCTTCTGCGGTCCGCTGATCAGACTGTACGCGCTCATCACGAGGGCGTCGCAGGCGGCAACGTCCGACTCCTTCAGTTCCGCGGAGTCGAGGTGGCGGCTGGCGCCGGCTGCGCTGACCATGGTGCGCTGCGCGTCCGGGGTGATGAGGAGCATGATCGAGCTCGTTTGGAGGTCTGGGTCGTGCTGGACGAGGCTGGTATCGACGCCTGCAGCGACGATATTGCGTAGCGCCAATGCCGAGAACGGCCCGCTCCCTACGCGCGTGGCGATGCGAGTCGGGTTGCCGAGCTGCGCGAGGACGGCGGCCACCGTGCCGCCAGAGCCGCCTGGCTCCATTACGGCACGTATAGCTTGGACTTCGCCGCCGTGTTCGGGGAAGTCGTTGACGAAGTACATCTGATCGACAGTTGCGTCGCCGACCACGAAGAAGTGGGCCATTCGTTAATTCGCTCCTACCGACACAGCCGGGCCAGCGTGATGCCGGGGCCGCCGGGAAGATGTTGTTGCTTAGGTCAGTATACTCACCACTTCATGAGGAAACGTCTGCCGTGGGTCTAGCACCATCAAGCGCGGCAGCCAAGGCGACGAAGGCGGCGTGGTCGAGCTCTTCCGCGCGCACCCTCAGGTCGCGGCCGATGCCGGTGACGGCCGCTTCGGCCTGAGGGCGCTCGAAGCCGGCGTAGACAAGGTTCTTGACGAGCGTCTTGCGCCTGTGCGCGAACCCTTGGTGGATGAGCTTGAAGAGCGCCGGATTTGGCGTGGCTGACTCGTCAGTGTCTATTCGCACGACTGAGGAAGTCACCTTCGGTGGCGGGAGGAAGGCGCCGGGCGGCACGTGCCTTACGAGCTTCGCGCGCCCGAAGTGCCCGACGAGCAGCGTTAGCGCCCCGTACGCTGGCGAGGTGGGAGCGGCGCTCAAGCGCTCGCCGACCTCCCGTTGCACCAAGAAGACGAGGCGCGAGAAGCGCCCAGACTCGAGCACGCGCGCGACGATCGGCGTGGCAACGTTGTAGGGCAAGTTCGCAACGAGCTTGGAGCGCATGGGCATGGCGGCGAGGTCGAAGCGCAAAGCGTCCTCGTGTACGAGGTCAAGCCGTCCCGGCCCCTCCTTGCCCAACTCAGTGGCGAACTCCGCTTTCAGCAAGGGGAGGAGCCTGGCGTCCAGCTCTACGCTCGTGACGTTGGCGCCAGCGTTCAAGAGGGCGCGAGTCAGCACCCCTAGCCCTGGACCGACCTCGAGGACGTGGTCGCCAGGTGCGATGGCGGCGGCGGCGGCGATGGCACGGAGCGCCGCCTCGTCGACTAGGAAGTTCTGCCCGAACCCCTTGTCGGCCCTCAGGCCGTACTGGTCGAGGAGCGCGGCGACGCGCGAACGCGCGGTCAAGGGTGATCCGCTCTTCGCCGAAGGTTCTTCTGTCACACGGTGTGAACGTCCATGGCCGCAGTCAACATGTCCTCTGCCGCGCCAAGTTCGACGTCAAGCACGACGGCCAGCTCGCTACTCAGCATGGTGCGGGCGCTATCGAGCACCTCGCGCTCGGTGGCTGCTAGGCCCTTCTCGGCGTCGCGCTTGGCCAACACCCCGATGAGGCGCGCCAAGTCGTACGCGCTGCCACCTGAGAGGATGTCCTGCTCGGCGCGGAAGCGCGGTGGCCACTGCGCCGGGAGGGTCAGGTCGGCCGCCTTGATCGAGTCGATGAGGCGCGCCACCTCCTCCTTGTCAACGGTGTGGCGTAAGCCGACCTCCTGGCCCTTCTTGATGGGTACGAGCACTTCCATGTCGCCCCTAACGAAGACGACCTTGAGGTACTCGTGAGCTTGCCCGAGCACTACTCGCGAGGTCCGTTCAGCCACCACCCCAGCGCCCTGAGACGGGTAAACGACGTGGTCACCCACTTCAAAATTCATGCTTGCCAAGCCTAACACACGCATCACACGCCCCACGAGCGGCGTGCCTCACGTCAGGCCAACTAGTGGAGCCCACGCTGGGTAGGTGATGAACGACCAGACCGTGACGCTCCCGAAGACGGTGAGGGCGGCGGCGATCAGCAAGTTCGCTTGCACCTCGCGGTCGCCTCTCCCGGCAACCAGATAAGCAACCCCGAGCCCGACGAGGAGGGCGGCTGCCACGACGGCAACCGTTGCTACTGGCGCCGTGTGCCCATAGACGCCGGTAAGCGCGAGAGCCACGCTGGCAGCGAGTAGGGGCATGGCTCCCACGATCAAGCCGGCGCCCGCCCCGCGCCCAAGTCCCGCCTTGCCGGCACGGGCGCGCCTGCTGACGGCCCGCGCCGTGAGCGGCGCGGTGATGAGGAGGTAAGGAACGAACGCGAGGACGCCAAGGACGCCGACGAGCAGCGCCGTCAGCGCCTGCCCGATGGCCTGCTCGGCAACGAACCATGGGTTCCACCCCATGAGGCGGGCGATGCGGTCTAAGGGAGTAAGGGGCATCGGCGCGGCGTCGTCTGCCGTATAGATGGCAACGCCGCCACCTTGCGCCCTGCCGTACCAGGCGAGCACAGCAAGACCAGGTTCCGAGGCAGCGCCCGCGTGCCCGAAGGCCGCGCCCTCCACCGTCACGGGTGACCACAAGATGTTCGTCGCCGTCGCGGCCTGGGGGGCGCTAGCGTCGATGCGCTTGAAGCTCGAGCCCCCAGTCCAGTAGAAGTAGGGCCAGGCGCCAGCAAGCGGCCTGCCCGTCTCCTCAAGCTCGACTAGTTGGCCGCGCTCGAGGGTGCCGGTCGCGCCAGCCACGCTCGCTAGTTGCAGGCCGCCGTCCTCGGCGCTCCACATGACGTTAGCGCCGCCCGGTGCGGCCGCGATCACGGCGCGTTGGCGTTCATCAGTCACGTCGGCGTTGCCGAGGTCGAGTGGTAGCGCCGCGCCACTGCCGTCCACCAGCAAGGCGTAAGCGTGCCACTCTGCGTTGACGCCGAACTCGGTTCGCTCGGTCTTGCCCTCCAGCCACGCTGCCCACAGGGCGCCAGTTGGCGCCGCGGCGAAGGTGAGCCCACGCACGGACAGCGGGGTCGTGCGCAAGACTACAGGCGCCCCGCCGCTCAGGGGGAGCAGTGTCAGTTGCGCGTTGCCTTGGCGCCGTAGCGTGCCCGCCACGTAGGTGGCGCCTTCTAGCGTTACGAAGTCGAGGGCGACTTCTACGGGGTCCGTGAACAGTTCCGTGACCTGCCCAGCGCGCCACACGAAGTGCCCGTACTGCCCGGTGTTGCGGTCACGCTGCGCCCAAGCGACCGCTAGTTCGCCGCCCGCGTCGCCAGCAGAAACGCCGCGAACGTTCTGGGCGGCCGCCAGGAGCGTAGGGTCGCCGCCGTTCGGCCTCACCCACACGCCCTGCTGATCCGCCCACACGAGCTCGCTGCCGCTTGTCGTTACGCGCACGCCAACCGCCGCGGCAGGGCGCTCAGTTGGCACTTCAACGGGGCGAGCCCAACCGCCAGCGGCCGCCAACGGTTGGGCTAGCGCCATGCACCAACTCGCCAGGACTAGCGTCACCAGCAGTCTTAGCTGAACCCTACCCCCGCCGGATCGCAACGACTCTCCTCCAACATGCTGGCGCTGCCGCACTTCGTCCCCGTCAGGCCCGCGCCTTACGCGTGCGCCCTGCCACCTCGACCTTAGCGCCCGGCGTCGCCCGCTTCGCCTGGCCAGGCAGCGGCGTCATCAGCACCTCGCGCCCCTGCAAGCGCGCCTCTAGCTCGCGGATGCGGTCGCGCACGGCTGCCGCCTTCTCGAAGTCGAGCTTCTCGGACGCCTCCCACATCTCGTTCTCCAGTTCGGCCAACTCCTGCCTCGTGTCGTCGAACAGCAACTCACGTTCCCACGGGTCAAGGGGCGCCTGCACCTCGTCGACGGCATCGTCCTCGTGACCGCGGATGACGTCGTGGACGCGCTTGCGAATGGACTCCGGCGTGATGCCGTGCAGTTCGTTGAACGCCACCTGCTTCGCGCGGCGGCGGTTCGTCTCGTCGATGGCTAGGCGCATGGCTTCGCTCGTCTCGTCCGCGTAGAGGAACACCTCACCGTTGACGTTACGCGCTGCGCGCCCGATGGTCTGGATGAGGGAGCGTTCACTGCGCAAGAAGCCGGCCTTGTCCGCGTCGAGGATGGCGACGAGGCTGACCTCCGGCAGGTCGAGTCCCTCACGCAGGAGGTTGATGCCCACCAGCACGTCGAAGTGCCCAAGGCGCAGGTCGCGGATGATGACCTGGCGCTCGACCGCGTCGATGTCGGAGTGCATGTACCTCACCCTGATGCCCTTCGTCGCGAGGTACTCGGTGAGGTCCTCGGCCATGCGCTTCGTGAGAGTCGTGACGAGCACGCGCTCGCCGCGCTCGGCGCGCGCCCTGGCAGCGAAGAGCAGGTCGTCGATCTGGCCCTTGCTCGGTTTGATCGAGATCTCTGGGTCGACGAGGCCGGTCGGGCGGATGACCTGCTCGGCGACCAAGTCGGACATGCCGAGCTCGCGCTCTGTGGGCGTTGCGCTGACGAACACGGCCTGACCGACCTTGGTGAGGAACTCCTCCTCGGTAAGGGGGCGGTTGTCGAGCGCGGCAGGCAGCCTGAAGCCGTAATCGACCAAGGTCTGCTTGCGCGCGCGGTCGCCGTTGAACATGCCGCGCACCTGCGGGAGCATGACGTGCGACTCGTCGAGGAAAGTGATGTAGTCGTCCGGGAAGTAGTCGAGGAGCGTGCCTGGCGTGCTGCCCGGAGCGCGGCGCTCCAGGTAGCGGGAGTAGTTCTCGATGCCGGAGCAGTAACCGAGCGTGCGCAGCATCTCGAGGTCGTACGCCGTGCGCTCCTTCAGGCGCTGCTTCTCGAGCAGCTTGCCGGTCGCGTCGAAGTACGCCAGGCGCGTAGCGAGGTCGTGTTCTATCTCCTCGACCGCTGGGGCGAGCTTGTCGTATGGCGTCACGTAGTGCTTGGCGGGGAAGACCATGGCGCTCTCGAGCTCGGCCACTTCCTCGCCCGTTACCGGGTCGATCATCGTGAGGCGATCGACCTCGTCACCCCACAGCTCGATGCGCAGCGGTCGCTCTTCATACGCCGCCCACACCTCGACGACGTCGCCGCGCGCCCTGAACCTACCGGCAGCCAACTCGACGTCGTTGCGCTCGTACTGCTGCCTGACGAGGGTGGCGAGGATCTCGTCGCGCGGGAGGGGCTTGCCGACTTGCAGCATGAGGTGAAGCTTCTCGTACTCCTCAGGCGAGCCCAAACCGTAGATGGCAGAAACCGACGCCACCACGATCACGTCGCGGCGCGTTAGGAGCGAGCGCGTCGTCGAGTGCCGCAAGCGCTCGAGTTCCATGTTGATGTTCGCGTCCTTCTCGATGAACAGGTCGCGAGAAGGCACGTACGCTTCCGGTTGATAGTAGTCGTAGTAGGAGATGAAGAACTCGACGGCGGCGTCCGGGAAGTAGTCGCGGAACTCGGCCGCGAGCTGCGCCGTCAATACCTTGTTGGGCGCTAGGATCAGCGCTGGGCGCTGCACCGCCTCGATGACTTTCGCCATCGTGTAGGTCTTGCCTGTCCCCGTCGCGCCAAGCAAGGTCTGGAAGCGCAGCCCGTCTTGCAGGCCGCCTACCAAGCCGGAGATGGCCTCAGGTTGGTCGCCTTTAGGCGTGTACGGCGCTTTCACGATCAGGGACATGACCTGCCATTGTACTTCGCGGTTGGCTAACCGCGGCCCCCGGCGCTACCGGTGACCAGGTTGGCGGTGGTATCGCGCTTGAACTGCAACTCGTAGAGGTCGGCGTAAGCGCCTCTCGCCTCGAGCAACTCGTCGTGAGTGCCGCTCTCGATGATGCGGCCGTCAGCAAGCACCACGATGCGGTCCGCGCGCCGCACCGTCGCGAGGCGGTGAGCGATGACGAAGGTGGTGCGCCCGCGCATGAGGACCTCGAGTGCGGCCTGCACCAGCGACTCAGATTCGCTGTCGAGGGAGCTCGTTGCCTCGTCGAGGATGAGGATCTTCGGGTCTTTGAGGAGAGCGCGGGCTATGGCGAGGCGCTGACGTTGCCCGCCGGAGAGCATGACGCCGCGCTCCCCGACTTGGGTGGCATAACCCTGCGGCAGTGCGGCGATGAAGCCGTCGGCGTTCGCGGCGACGCTCGCCGCTTTGACGGCGGCGTCGGTGGCGCCCGGCCGCCCATAGCGCACGTTCTCCATGACTGAGCCTGAGAAGAGCTGAGTCTCCCGCGGCACTAACCCGATGAGCCCCCGCAGGTCCGCCGTTGCGAGGTCACGCACGTCCACGCCGTCGAGGGTGACGCGCCCCGAGGTGACGTCGTAGAAGCGCGAAACCAGGCTCACGAGGGTGCTCTTGCCTGCACCGCTGTGACCGACGAGCGCGACGACCTCGCCTGGCCGGGCGGTTAGGCTGACGCCGCGCAGCACGGCGTCGCCTCCGCGGCCGTAGCCGAACGTGACGTCCTCGAGCCGCACCTCGCCGCGCACGTTAGTGAGGCGCACCGGCTCCTGCGCCTCGGGCAGGTCGCTCGCCTCGTCCAACAGCTCGAAGATGCGCTTCGAGGCGCCAATCGCCTGTTGCAACTGCGCCCATAAGTCGGTGAACGTCCCGATGCTCCCAGCCACGAACACGGTGATGAGGAGGAAAGCGACGAGGTCGCCACTCTGTAACGCCCCAGCCACCGCCAGCCGACCGCCGTACCAGAGTACGAGCGCGAGGCCTAGCGACATGCCGAGGATGACGGCTGGAATGAAGTACGCGCGCAGCTTGACCCTCACCAGGGCGCTCTGGAACGACCGCTCGATCGCCGCGCCGTAACGCTCCGCCTCCCAGCCCTCTGCCGTGAACGACTTGACGACGCGGATGGACGTTATGGCCTCGTCCGCCGTGGCGTTGGCGGACGCGAGGTCGTCCTGGAAGGCGGTGCTGGAACGGCGCAACCCGCGGCTGAAGAACGCGGCCGCCACCACCAACGCGGGAATGACGGCGAGCATGAGCAGCGTAAGCCGCCACTCGAGCACGAGCAGGACCGCCATCCCGCCGAGCAGCGTCACGCCTTGGTTGACGAACTGCGCGAGCTGCAGTGAGACGGCGCCCTGCAAGGTGGCGATGTCGGCCGTCAAGCGCGACGTGATCTCGCCGGTCTTGCGGTCCTCGAAGAAGCGCACTGACAAGTTGATGAGGTGGTCGAACACGCGCTTGCGCATGTCGGCGACTACCGCCTCGCCCATGCGGCCGAGGAGGAACATGCGCAGGTAGTTGAAGAACGCCTGCAGGAGCATGAGCCCGAGCAGTATGAGCGCAACGCGGTTGAGTTGAGCCGCGGCGCTGTTGACCGCTGCGCCGGGCGCAAAGGCCGAGTTGAGCAGGTCGCGGATGAGGAGCGGGAAGAGGAGCGCTAGCCCGCCGGAGATCGCGACGGCCGCAACGCCGCCGATGAGTGACGCCCGGTGAGGCCTCAAGAAGGAGAACGCCCGCCGCAACTGTGCCCAGTCACTGCTAGTTATGCGCGAGTCTTGGCGCGTCTCGTGAACGCCGCCGCGCCGAGAGAACATGCCCAAGGGTACACTGACGTCAGCATCCCTCAGTAGTACGTGCCGCGGCGCTTGCCTCGCGGGAGGAGTTGACACCTATCGAAGCGGACGCGCCACTCTGGATCCCCTCTGCGAGCAGCGTGCAGGCTAGCGCCATGACCAGCTTCAGGTTGGCGGCCGAACGCGCCAGTGGTGAGCCGCTACCCGACTACTGGGCCCTTCACGCTTGGAGCGTTGAGCAACCAGAAGCCTTCTGGAACCTGCTCGCCACCGAACTACGACTGCCGTTCGAGGTGCGCGGGGTGCGCGCTTTATCTCCCGAGCCGATGCCGTACACGCGCTGGTTCGCGGGCAGCACCCTCAATTACGCCCACGCGCTGCTCTACCCGCCCGGCGTTAGCGCGGACGCCACCGCCCTCATCGCAGTCGTTGAGGACGGTAGCGAGCGGCGGCTGTCGTGGGCGCAACTAAGGGACGAGACGGCGGCCGCGCGGGCAGCGTTGGTGGCCGCTGGAGTAGGGGAGGGCGACGCCGTGGCCGCCTTCGCCGCCAACCTGCCTGAGGTGGTCGTTGGGCTGCTAGCCAGCGCCTCGCTTGGCGCGCTGTTCACGTCCTGCTCCCCAGACTTCGGCGCGGAGGCCGCCAGTGCGCGCTTCGCTCAAGTGCAACCGAAGGTGCTGCTCGCCACTGGCGGCTACCGCTACGCTGGCAAACCGCATGACACCAGCGCCACCGTCGCTGCCCTGCGCCAGCGCTTGCCTGCCGGTTTACAGGTTGTCGAACTCCCTTACCCAGGTGAGGAGGCCCGCCTGCCCGCTGCACAGACGTGGGACGAATGGCTGAGACCGCACGCTGGCGCGCCGCTAACGTTCGCGGAACTGCCGTTCGACCAGCCCCTCTACGCGTTGTATAGCTCAGGCACGACCGGCGTGCCGAAGGCCATGGTGCATAGGGCAGGCGCTGCGCTCCTCACGCACCGCAAGGAGCACGCGCTTCACTCCGGCATAGTGCCAGGGGACGTCGTTTACTACTTCACGACGACGGGCTGGATGATGTGGAACTGGCTCGTCTCCGTGCTGGCGAGCGGCGCAACGGCCGTGCTCTACGACGGCGCGCCGACGTGGCCAGACGCCCTGGCAACGTGGCGACTAGCCGAACACCTCGGCGTCACCTTCTACGGCACGAGCGCGCGTTTCCTCCAAGAACTGGAGCAGAGGGGCCTGCGGCCGGGCGCGACTTGCGACCTGAGCGCGTTACGCACGATCGCCTCGACAGGCTCGCCGCTGTCGCCTCACAGCTTCGAGTACGTCTATCGCGACGTCAAGAGCGACGTGCATCTGGCGTCGATCTCGGGTGGGACCGACATCGTTAGTTGCTTCATGCTCGGGGTGCCGACCCTCCCCGTATATGCAGGCGAGATCCAGGCGCCGGGCCTCGGCGTCGACTTGCGCGTCGTCGACGGCCACGGGTCGGCCGTAACTGGGCAACCGGGAGAGCTAGTGTGCGCTAAGGCGTTGCCTTCCATGCCATTACGTTTCCTCGGCGACCCCGACTTCGCGCGCTACGAGGCCGCGTACTTCAGAACCTACCCAGGCTGGTGGCGGCACGGCGACCTCGTCGAGCGCACCGCGCACGGCGGCATCGTCGTTTACGGGCGCTCGGACGCCACCCTCAACCCGGGCGGCGTGCGGATCGGAACGGCCGAGATCTATCGCCCATTGGAAGAACTACCAGAGGTGGTCGAAGCGGTTGCGGTGGCGCGGCGCGCAGCTGACGACCAGGAGGTGTGGCTCCTCGTTACCCTCAGGCCGGGCGCCGTCCTCGACGATGCCCTCGTCGACCTCATCAAACGCACCATCCGTGGCGCTACGTCGCCGCGTCATGTGCCGAAGCGCGTCATTTCCGTGCCGCAACTTCCGCGCACGCGGTCTGGCAAGGCCATGGAGCTGGCCGTCACTCAACTGGTCAACGGCATGCCAGTCCCGAACCGCGAAGTGATAGCCAACCCGGAAGCGCTCGACGCCATCGCGGCCCGCCTGCGTGAGCTGGGCCTCCTCGACTGACTAGCCTCACCCTTTCACCGCGCCGGCCGTTAGGCCAGCCACGATGCGCTGTTGGAAGATGAGCACGAGCGCAACGAGGGGGATGGTGACGATGACCGCCGCCGCCATGATCTCACCGAACGGTTCCTGGCGCGCAATCTCCCCCGTGAAGAGCGCGATGGCAACCGGTACGGTGCGCGCAGGCGGGTCGATCACGGTGAACGTAAGCGCGAAGAGGTACTCGTTCCACGCCTGGATGAACGCCAGCAAGCCAGTCGTCACTAGCGCGGGTGCGGTCAAGGGCAGCAGCACGTACCGGAACGCCTGAATGAGGGTGGCCCCGTCGACTTGCGCGGCCTGCAGCAGCGAGTCCGGTAGCCCGCGGAAGAACGAGGTTAGTACCCACACCGTGAACGGCAACGTGAACAGCATGTAGGAGAGGATCATGCTTGGCACTGCTGGCATCCCGAGGAGCCTGATGACGGCGTACAGGCCGGCCAGCACGGCGATCTGCGGGAACATGGTCATGGCGAGGATGACGTAGAGCGACGCGCTACGGCCAGCGAAGCGCATCTTGCCGAGCGCGTAACCGGCGAACGACCCGACGATGAGGGAGAGCAGCGTCACGCTAGACGCGACCAAGGTGGAGACGCCGAGCGCCCGCACGAAGCGGTCGTTGCCAAGCACGGCCTTGAAGTTAGTCAGCACGGGGTTGTCTGGCCACAGCGTGGCGGGCGTCTTGATGAGCTCGGCTTGCGTCTTCAGCGCCGAGATGAACGCCCAGTAGAACGGGAACAGGAGATATACGAGCAGCACCAAGATGAGGAGCCAGAAGAACACGCGTCCCGTGGCGTGCCGTAACGCTCGGCGGCGCTTGTACCTAGCGGCAGGTGTCACTGGGTGTCGACTTTCATGGAGCGAACGTAGAGGAGCGCGAAGACGAAGATGATCACGAAGATGGTCACGGAAGCTGCGGAGGATAACCCCATGTCGCGCCGGCTGATGAGCATGTCTTGGGCGAAGCTCGCCATCGAGTAGCGCTGGTTGCCGAGCACGACCTGGAAGATGTCGAACACGCGCAGGGAGTCGAGAGTGCGGAAGATCAGCGCCACTGCGAGCGTCGGCGTCAGTAGCGGCAACGTGATGCGGAAGAAGCGCTTGAGCGGGCCGGCGCCGTCCACCTTGGCGGCCTCCGTGAACTCTGCCGGGATGGTGGCGAGCCCGGCGAGGAGGAGCAGCGCCATGAAGGGCGTGGTCTTCCACACGTCCATCATGATCATGCTCGGCAACTGCAGCGCTGGGTTGCCGAAGAAGTCGGTGCGACCGTCACTAAGTCCGAGGTAGGAGCCGACGGTGTTGAACAGCCCGGCGCGCGTTGGCTGCAGCATCCACTCCCAGATGCGCGCTGACACCACGGTGATGACAGCCCACGGCACGAGCATCGCCGCGCGCATGGCGCCGCGGCCACGGAACCGACTAGCGAGCGTCAGGGCGATGATCATGCCGAGAACGGTTTCGAAGGCGACGGCGACTACGGTGAACACCACGGTGTCCCACACGGACCTTACGAAGTCGGCCGAGATGGCGCCCAGCACGTAGCGCTTGCCGAACAGCGAGAACTGGAACACCTGACGGTAACGAGTCGGTGAGCGCGGCAAGATGCTGACGGGGGACACGTACTGCACCTTGCCGTTCAGCACTACGGGCTGGCCCGCTTCGTCTAGCTGAGCTGGCAACTCGCGGATCGTGAAGGCCAGCAGGGTGCGGTAGTTCTCTAGTCCGATGAAGCTCGTCGGCTGCGAGCTGGCGAACTTGGCGTTCGTGAGGCTCGAGTAGACGACCTGCCCGAACGGGTACGCCGCGATGATCGCCAGGACTATGAACGTCGGTAACAGCAGGAAGTAGGCCGTGCGCCTTTCCTGGCGCAACAACTGCGAGATGCGGCGCTTAGCTGGGCGCTCACGTGCGTCGTCATCGCCCCCCGTGGCATGGGGCCCGCTGGCGGGCCGCCTTGCCGACGCCTCGTTGGCGTCGCTCATCTGTCCTCCGTTCCGTCAGCGCTTGGCGCTGCCGTGCCCCCATGCGCAAGTGCTGGCTGCGGTTGCGCATGGTTGACGCTCAAGGGCGGGGCCAGCACGGGAGGTAGCCCGCGCCGGCCCCACTGGTTAGGCCAGGTGACCAGGTTGCTTACGGTTGACCGGAAGGGAAGCCGGTGACGTCTTCGATGTCGGCTTCGGCCTCGGCAACGGCGTCAGCCGCGGTCGCTTGCCCCGTGAGGACACTGTGCACGGCCGTGTAGAACGCGCGTGAGACGGCGGCGTAGTTAGGAGCGGTAGCGGTCGACGGCCGCGCCACGGCGTTCGTGAACACGTCGTACAACGAACCGAAGAACGGCACGGCCGCGAGGACGTCTGGGTCCTGGTAGAGCGCCATGATGGTCGGGTTGAGTGAGCCGTCGATGGCCCTGATCTTCTGCTCGTCGTACGAGGCGAGGTAGAGGGCGACGTCCGCCGCCGCAGCCGGGTCCTTGCTGTACTTGGATACCGCGAGTTGCCAACCGCCGAGCGTGGCCGCTGGCTTGCCGTCCGGGCCAGCCGGCAGTGGGCTGACGTCGAAGTTGCCCGCGATCACGCTGTCTTTAGCGTTGCCGAGGCTGTAGGCGTACGGCCAGTTGCGCATGAAGGCGGCGTTACCTGCCTGCCACATGTTGCGCGCTTCTTCCTCACCGAAGCTGGTTACGCCGTTCGGAGAGATGGTGCCAACCCAGCCGGCCGCCGTGCTGATCGCGGCGATGGCGTTGGGGTTGTTGATGGTGACGACGCCTTCTGGACTGACGATGGTGCCGCCATTGAACGAGGCGACCCACTCGAGTGCGTCACAGGTGAGGCCTTCGTAGCTGTTGCCTTGCCAGACGAACCCCCAGAAGTCCGGGTTGCCGCCACTGCGCTCGCCGTCCTGGATGGTCTGCGCCATGCTCGTCAGCTCCGCCCAAGTAGTTGGCGGTCCGGAGAAGCCGTACTTGGTGAGCAGGTCGGTGCGGTAGTAGAGGAGTCCGGCGTCCGTGAACCACGGAATGCCGATGAGGTGCCCGTCGACGGTGTTGTTCTGGATGATCGCGGGGAAGTGCTGGTCAGCTACCTCCCGAGCGCCGTAGTCTAGAGGTCGACGAAGTGCTCAGCCAAGTCGCCTGGCCAGATCACGTCGATCTGGAAGACGTCGACGTCCGATGACTTCGCCTCGAACATCTGCAGGTAGAGCGCTAGCCGGTTGTCCGTCAGGTCCGGCGTCTCGAGGACGTTCACCGTGACGTCGGGGTGCAGCGCCATGTAGCGGGCGGCGGCTGCGCGAGTCAGTTCAAGCTCCTGGCCAACTGCGCCAGCAGCGACGGTGACTATGGTCTGGGCGAGTGCTACTCCCCCAGCCACGAGCAGTGCTATCAGCAGGATGAAGATCTTTCTCACGACTGTCACCTCTCCGATCTCTGCGGCGAACCTGTCGTCAGGGGACGGGTTCGCGCGCATGGACGCGACGATCCCGGCACGGGTTCCGGGCCGTTGGCTCCGCGGATGACCGGAGCCAACCGGGCACGCCAGCGCGGCGCGCCACTCGAACTAACGTCGCGTTTACGCCCGGAGTGTATCGACAGGCGAGAGGGTGGGGCGCGCGTTCGTCACAGTCAAGTAGCAGGTTGGGGGTTATCTCAGGCGATCTTGCTCTTGCCAACGAGGCTGGTGACTTGTTGCTGCAACTCGAGTTCGTGGAACGGCTTGATGAGCCACTCCGCGCGTGGGAGCGGCCTGAAGAGCGTTCCGCGTGGTGCCTTGTCGACGAGGACGAGCACGGGAAGGTGGCCCTGCGCTGCGCTCTTGCGCAACTCGCGGACGAACTCCCACGCCTCGTTGGTGACGTCGTCAACGACGAGGGCTCTGGGGTGGTGCTCGTTGATGCCGCTGAACACGTCGGCGATGGACTCGACGTGCGCGGAGCGCAAGCCGCTGCGCTGCAGCGCGAGTTTGATGAGGCGGTTGAGGGCCGCGCTGCTCGAGACGACGAGCACGATCGGTTCGTCCGCCTGGTAAGGCGAGCGCTCAACCACTCCTAGCTTCTCCAACTCGCCGAGGATGGCCAGGACGCGGCTTTCCGGTAAGTCAAGCTCGGCGGTGATGGTCCGCGCTGAACGCCTGCCGTCGACTTGGCCGAGGACCTCCCAGCCGCCGGTCGGCAACTCTACGTGAGTCGGGTCGCCAGCGCGCTTGAAGATCGCAGCGGGAGGCGCAGCGTGCTGCTTGAACTCCTCAAGGCCATGCACGACCCGCATGAGTAGCATGGCGGCGTCGATGCCGTTGCTGACTGGCGCCTGCGAGGCGTTAGCTTCCGCTTCGCCGAACTCGAAGGCGCCGTCCGACCAACTGAGCAACTCCGCGATGACGTCGTAGGCCTGCGCTTCGATGGCGATGGCGAGGTCCTCGTCGGTGAGGATGCCGCGGTCGACGGCGATGCGGCCGAGGAGCGTGCCTGGGCTCTCTTGCCGCTGGGTCATGAGGATCTCTTGCACCTCGAGGGCGCTAAGCAGGTCGAGGCGGACTAGCATCTCTCCCAAGTGAGCGCCGGTGTTGAGGTGGGCGTACGCCACGCGCCCGACGCTGAAGTACACGCGCGCCCGCGCGCCTCCACGTTCAACGGTGAGGATCCCGGACTTCTGGCTCATCGCCACGAGTTGGAACACGTCACCGAGTGGGAAAGTCTTGAGGCTCCCCGAGATCACGCGGCGCTCACCTTTGGCCCTCTGGTTCCTGCACGAAGAGTGGCGCCTCGCTCGCGGCCGCCTGCGGCACGGGGAGTCCGAGGTGCTGATAAGTGGCCGGGGTCGCCATGCGGCCGCGTTGCGTGCGCATGAGCAGGCCACGCTGGATGAGGAACGGCTCGTACACTTCTTCCAAGGTGGCGCGGTCCTCAGAGACGGCGGTCGCCAACGTGTCTAGACCGACAGGGCCGCCCGCGAAGCGCTCGACTAGCGCGCTGAGAATGGCGCGGTCGCGCCTATCGAGCCCGGCGTCATCTATGTCGAGAGCCGCTAGTGCATGCCTCGCGCGGGCGATGTCGATGGTCTCGTCGCCAGCCACCTGAGCGTAATCGCGCACGCGCCGCAGGAGGCGCTTGGCTATGCGCATGGTGCCGCGCGAGCGCCGCCCGATCTCGAGCGCCGCCTCGTCGCTAAGGTGATAACCGAGTTCGTTGGCGTCGCGCCTTACCGAAGTCGCGAGGTCGTCGTCCGAGTAGAAATCGAGGTGCTCGATGATGCCGAAACGGCTCCTGAGCGGCCCGGTGATCAGCCCTGGTCGAGTGGTCGCGCCGATGAGGGTGAAGTGCGGCAGTTCGAGCCGCAGCGAGCGCGCGGCGGGACCCTGCCCCAAGATGATGTCGATCTTGAACTCTTCCATGGCGGGGTAGAGGTGCTCTTCCGCCACGCGTCCTAGACGGTGGATCTCGTCGATGAAGAGCACGTCGCCTGGTTCGAGGGAGTTCGTGAGGATGGCGGCGAGGTCGCCCGGTTTCTCGATGGCTGGTCCGGAGGTCACGCGGATGCCGACGCCTAGCTCCGCCGCGATGATGTGAGCCAAGGTCGTCTTGCCAAGGCCAGGTGGGCCGTAGAGCAGCACGTGATCTAGGGCCTCACGCCTGTCGCGGGCGGCCTCGAGATAGACCTCGAGCTTGCGCTTCAGGCGCGCCTGGCCGACGTAGGCGGCCAATGACGCCGGCCTGAGACGTACTTCGTCCACGTCCCGTACCGTACCACGTGGCCCGCTTCGGCCCTGAAGCCCACGGAGCGCTGTGTTCGCGTCGTGCGCGGGCCAGGCGAGGCAGCTGCACAGGTCGCACACTGCAGCAGTTACCCCGACCGTTTGTGACTAGGCGGTAGGCGGCGGCGCACTGCGGTAAGGTATTCCGGCCACGAAGCGGGTGCTTGGTTGCGGCGCCCATACGGCGCGCTAGCGGGAGGCTAGAAGATGCAGACTCACCGAGTTCGCGTAGGAGACCAGGAGCGCGAGCTGCAGGTCGTGAACATCGGGGCGGTTTCGGTTGCGCTCCTCAACTTGCTTGGCGACACGAGCCTGACGGAGGCCGCGGCGGAGGAGTTGGTCAAGCGCCTCCCTCACGGCGTTCAGACCCTCGTCACGCCCGAAGTCAAGGCGGTGCCGCTCGCGCACGCCATGAGCGTAAGGAGCGGGCTGCCTTACGTGGTGGCGCGCAAGACAGAGAAGCCATACATGGTCGGCGCCATCACGAAGACCGTGGTCTCGATCACGACCGGCAAGCCGCAACTCCTGGTGATCGACGGTGCCGACGTCGCCAAGTTGCGCGGCAAGAGCGTCGCCATCGTCGATGACGTGGTCTCGACGGGAGGGACCCTCACGAGCCTCATCGACATCCTCACAGAGGTGGGCGCGACCGTCGTGGCCACCATGGTGGTGTTCACGGAGGGCGACGAGCGTGACGACGTCATCGCACTCGGCCACCTGCCGCTTTACCCGTCTGAGATAGGCGCGCACGACTGACGCAGGCGTCGCCGCGGCGTAACGTTCGGCTAGGCGAGTAGTGGAGTAAGGGGAGATGGCCGTCGACGCCAAGGAACAGATCAAAGACCGGCTCAACATCGCCGACGTCATCGGCGAAGTCGTTGCCCTCAAGCCTGCTGGCAGGGGCCAACTGAAGGGCCTCTGCCCATTCCACGGCGAGAAGACCCCAAGCTTCCACGTCCACGCTGACAGGGGTTTCTTCTACTGCTTCGGTTGCCATGCGAAGGGCGACGTCTTCGACTTCGTCATGCGCACGCAGTCGCTGAGTTTCCCGGACGCCATGCGCCTACTCGGCGCGCGTGCCGGTGTGGAGGTCACACTCGGGTCGGCCAACGAGCCGCACAGGCGCGACTTGTATGACGTCAACCAACTAGCCCTCGACTACTTCCGGTCGCACCTCAGCGGCGCGCCCCTCGATTACTTGACGGGCCGCGCCTTGACGGCGGACACCATCGCCGCCTTCGAGTTGGGTTACGCCCCGAGCGGTTGGGACGGGCTCTTACAGCACGCGCTGACCAAAGGGGTGCGCGAGGACGACCTCGTTACCCTCGGGCTCGTCGTCGAGAACGAACGCGGTAGGCGCTACGACAGGTTCAGGGACCGCATCATGTTCCCCATCCGCGACGGCCTCTCGCGCTTGGTGGGGTTCGCCGGGCGCGTCATGGACGGTTCGCTGCCCAAGTACGTCAACAGTCCGGAGTCCGAGCTATTCAAGAAGGGCGAGCTGCTCTACGCCCTAGACAAGGCCCGCGCAGACATCAGGCGCACGGGTGAGGTGGTGGTGGTCGAGGGCTACATGGACGTCATCGCCCTCCATCAAGTGGGCGTGCGCAACGCTGTCGCCGCCCTCGGCGCCACGCTCACGTCCGAGCAGGGCGATGCCCTCACGCGCCTCGACGCCCACTCGGTAAAGCTCGCGTTCGATGCGGACGAGGCCGGGCAACGCGCCGTGCTCGCCGGCCTCGACCAGGCGGTCGGCCGCACCTTCGTCGTTAGCGCGGTCAGCGTGCCGTTCGGCAAGGACCCAGCTGAGGCCGTGCTAGGCGGACACTTGGATGAGTTCCGGCAAGCGCTGGCACGGGGCGTCAGCGAGGTCGAGTTCCGCTTCAACCGCGTGCTCGAGCGGCACGACAAGTCGACGGTCGAGGGCCAGCGCGCCGTGCTCGAGGAACTGCAGGGCGTATTGCGCCCGCGCGCCGTCTTCGACCCGGTGGCGAGCGAGATGCGGCGCCTCGTCGTCGAGCACCTCGGCATCGACGTGGCAAGGCTAGATGACTGGCTGGCTAGCAAAGCGCGGCGGGCGCCAACGCCGACGGAGATGCGCGGCTTGCAGCGCCAGCGCACGGAGCTTGGGCAGGCGCGGCGCCTCGAGTTCGAGGTCGTCGCGCTGCTCCTCATGGAACCGCGTGCGTTGCGCGAGCGGCTCGAGCAAGTCGTGGCGGGTCTGCCGGACGGCGCCGAGGACTCAGCACTGCGAGAGTTCGAACGCTACTGCCTGCAGGCTAACTACGACACTACCGCCGTACTAGCGGTTTACCAACAACACGAGGAGGGTGCGTTAGTGCTCGAGCGCTTGCTGCGCGCCGATGCAGAGGAGGAGGGCCGCATCGACGTCGAGGACCAGTTGATGAAGAGCATGTCGCGGTTACGCGAGGTGAGCCTCGAGGAGCAGAAGGAGCAGGGGAGGGCGCGCCTGTTGGCGCGGCGCGCAGAGTTGGCTCGCGACCTTGCGGACAAGGGCGAGGACGACGAGGGCCTCACGGACCTGTATGGCGAACTGCATGAGATCCAGGGCGTGCTGGCGGCGCGTGACGCCGAGCGTAGGCTGAGGGTCCCGCAGTCGTTCACGAAGCAACGTAAACGGCGCGGTTGAGGGGCCGTTCTTGAGGGTATCGTGAGGCGATCTCGTGGTGTCGAGTTGCGGGAGCTCACTCTGCGAGGCGTTGTGCGCTGTTACCTGGTCGGGACGAATGTCCTTGATTGACACCCCCAGATTGCCTTGGTATGTTTGGGCGGAAACGCGTCAGGGGCGCTATTTTGCCGCACAACCGCGTTCTGAAGTAGCAGGTAATTGAAACGAACGATCCCGACGACATCAGGCCCCAACGAAGGTCCCGGTGTTGACGTGTGTGACGGAAGGAGGGCCGCTTGGAAGCTCAAGGAGAACGACTGCTCCAAGACCTAGTCACCCAGGAGAAGAACCTGGTGCGCAAGGTCGAGGAAGCCAAGGCTAAAGCGAAAGCCGAACTCGATCAGGCTACGGCGGACGCCGCTAAGCTCGTCGAGGAGGCCAAAGCGCGTGCCGAGGCTGCCGCTAAGCGCGACATAGCCGCCGCCGCCAAGGAGGCGGAGGACGCCCGCGAAGCCATCGTGCGTAGCGCCCGCGAGGGCGCAGAACTATTGCGCGATAAGGCAAGGAACAACAGTGAGCGCGCCGTGGCTGCGGTCCTGGAGAAGGTCCTGCCATGATCGCCACGATGGACCAGGTGGTGGTGGTCGGTCGGCGCAGCCGCGCCAAGGAAGTACTGACCAGCCTCCAGAACCTGGGCGTCGTCCAGGTAGATGCGCTCGATCCGGACGGTTCGCAAGACGCTGTCAAGCGACTGAAGCTCGCCGGCGCCGACCTCGAGGCGAAGGAGAGCTGGGATCGCCTGGTGGCGCGCTCGCGCTCGTTGCTCGCCGAACTCGGTGTTGACGCGGACGCGCAGGCGCGCGTCGAGGTCGGCGCCGACCCGGTCGCCATCGAGCGTGACCTCGGCCAAGTAGCCGAGCAAGTCGAACGCCTCGTCGCGGAACGCGGTGAGCTGACGGACGAGCTCGAACTCATCAAGACCTACCAGCCGCTCCTACGCGACCTCGCCCCCCTCCAAGGTCCCCTCGATGACGCCAAGTACCTGCGGGGCGTGGCGTTCTTCATCGAAGACGGCGGCCTCGAGAAGATCGCTCCGAAGGTCACCGACGAGCTGGGTGGCGCTGTCGAGTTCGTCAGCCGGCCGTTCCGCAACGGACGCCTCGCCGTCGCCGTCACGTTGGCTGGCCGCGCTGCCGACCTGCGCAGCGCGCTAGGCAAGGCGGGCGTATCCGAGATCGTGCTGCCAGACAGTTACGCTCACCAGGGCGTTGCCAAGGCCGCGCACATGATGGAGGAGCGCGCTCGGGTCCTACCTCAGCGCCTCGACGCCATCAAGGCCGACCTTGCCAAGGTCGCCGGGCAGCAAGGCGCGCGCCTCGCCTCCCTCGACCGCGTTGCTCGCAACCACCAGGAGCGCTACGCGCGCTATCAGGACCTCGCCGAGGGCCGCTACGGTTTCGCCATGCAGGGCTGGGTGCCAACGAGCGACAAGGACAACGTCGTTGCCTCGCTCACCAAGCAGTTCGGCCCAGACATCGTGCTGAGCACGCGCGCGGCCGACGCCCACCACGATAAGGGCGTGCCTGTCAAGTTCGAGAACCCCGCGTGGGTGCGGCCGTTCACCGGTCTGCTCGCGCTCTTCGCGCCGCCCAAGTACGGCAGTTTCGACCCGTCGTGGACCCTCGCCGTGTTCTTCCCACTCTTCTTCGGGTTGGTCGTCGGCGACATGGGCTATGGCCTGCTGTTCGCCGGCATCGCCACCCTCTTGCGCAAGCGCGGGGCGGCGGGCAAGAAGCTCGACCTCGGGCCGCTGAACATCGTCGTGCCAGCGGCGGCGCTCAAGCCCATCAGCACCGTCATCTACTGGTGCGCCGCCTGGGCCTTCGTGTGGGGCTTCTTGTTCGGTGAGTTCTTCGGCAACGTCCTCGAGCGCTTCCCGGCAGGGCGCCCGGTGTTCTACACCACCCTGCACCATGAAGCCGGGTATGGCCTCATCAACATCCCGCTCTTCCGCGTCGAGGTGTTCACGCCCCTGCTGCTCCTTAGCATCGGCTTCGGCGTGCTGCAGGTGATCGGCGGCTGGCTGATCCGGGTCATCTTCGGCTTGAGGCACCACGACATGCGACACGTCTACGAAGGCATCGGCATGGCTTCAGGCTTGGCCGCCATCGTGCTGTTCGCCTGGGCGTTCCTCAACAGCTCGCTTACCCCGCTGGTCACGGGCCTCGTCGCGGTTGGGTTCCTCGTGTTCCTGGTTTGCACGGTCCTCGCCAAGATGCCGCTCATGCTCGTCGAGCTGATCTCGAACTCTGGCAACATCCTCAGTTACCTTCGACTTTTCGCGGTGGGCCTCTCCGCCGCACTGGTGGCTAACCTGTCCACCAACCTGGGCTTCGCGATCGCAGGCACCCTGCCGGTGATCGGCCCCATCCTCGGCATCGCCGTGGGTCTGGCCGTCCACCTGACCGCGATAACCCTTACGATCATTGGACATACGCTGCAGCCTTTGCGTTTGCAGTATGTCGAGTTCTTCACTAAGTTCGGCTTCTACGATGAAAGCGGCCGACCGTACAGACCGTTCAAGCTCCTAGGAGGAAAGTAATGAGTAAAGCAGTTCGCGTTCTCTCGGCAGTCTCCCTGTTCGCCCTCGTCGGTGCGGTGGCCTTCGCCCAGTCCGCTGGCGGCCCTGGCATCGGTGCCGGTCTTATCGCCCTCGGCGCTGGTCTAGCCATCGGCCTCTCCGCCATCGCCGTGGCCATCGCCCAGGCAGCCATCGGTAGCGCAGGCGCCGGCCTCCTCGCGGAGCGCCCTGAGGCCTTCGGTCAGGTCCTGATCTACCTCGTCATTCCAGAGACGCTCATCATCTTCGGCTTCGTCATCGCGTTCTTCCTGAACAACCAGATCGGCGGATAAGCGTGGCTGATCTTTCGGCTCTGCTCGAGAAAGAGGCGAGCACCGAGATCGAGACCATCCTCTCCGAGGCGCGGAAACGCGCCTCGGAGATCGTCGCAAACGCCAAGGCCGAGGCTAAGGCCTTAGAGGCGAGCCGTGCCCGCGCCGTCAAGGGCATGGGCGAGGCAACGCTGGTACGCGCCAAGTCGGCAGCGCAACTCGAAGCGTCGTCACTGCGGCTTAACGCCCAGCACGACGGCGTCCAAGGCGTCTTCGACAACGCCCGCGCTAAGCTCGACCAGCTCGCAAGCGACCCGATAGGTTACGTTCCCGTGTTCACCAAACTGCTATCCGAGGCCGTCGCAGGCGCGGGCAGCCAGGCGCCCCTCGCCGTCGTCGTGGCGCCGCAGGACCGCGCCGTGGCGGAAGACGCCGTCAAGTCCTCTGGCCTAAACGTCCCGGTCGAAACGGCAGACGACGTTAAGGGTGGAGTGCGCATCCGCACCGCCAACCGCAGCGTCATCGAGAACACCCTCTACGGTCGGCTCGACGCGCTGCGTAACGAGCTTGCCTCGGAGGTCTCGACGGCGCTGTTCGGCGCCAAGGCAGGTTGAGGCGTCATGTCCAGTGATTACGGCTACATCAACGCGCGCGTGCGCGGGATGAAGGCGAAGCTCCTGGGCTCCTCCTTCTACCAGGCGGCGCTCGACGCGACCGACTTCCGCGCCTTCACCGCCAGCCTCGCGCAGACGCCCTACATGCGTGAGCTGGAGGAAGCGCAGGCCCGCGGCTCCGGCCTCGGTGCCGTCGACCAGGCCGTCGCGCGCAACGTGTACCACACGGCGCACGGCCTCTTGACGTTCGCTGACGGTCGCCCGCGCGAACTCATCGGCATGCTGCTCATGCGCTTCGACCTTGCGAACGTCAAGGCCATCGCGCGCGGCAAGCACGCGGGCAAGAGCCTAGAAGAGATCCAAGGTTCGCTCTTCCCGGCAGGCGAGCTCAAGCCAACGCTACTTGACCAGGCGGCCGTCGCTAGCGACATGTCCGCGGCAGCTCAAGTGCTCGCCATCGCCCACACGGAAGTAACCACGGCCTTCCTGAAGGCCGCGCGGCGTTACCAGAACGACCTCGATCTCTACGCGCTCGAAGTCAGCCTCGATCAGGCTTACTACGCTGCGGTGCTCTCGCGCGCGGACGCGGCTCACGCCCCGGCCGGGCTCAAGCGCTACTTGCAACGTGAGATCGACGGCACCAACCTGCGCACGGCCCTCAAAGTACGCGGCGTCGGCGCGCAGGCGGCCGCCGAACTGTTCGTTCCCGGTGGCCGCGAGATCAAGCGCTCCGCCTTCGACGCCATCGTCAACGACACCGACGGCAGCGCACTGGCTGCGCTAGCTGGCGGCACCTTCGCCGCGGCGGCCGCCGCCGCGGCAGGCGGCAGCCTCAGCGACGCGGACGCCGAGATCCGCAAGGTCCTCGACGCTGACGCCCACAGGCTCTCCCTCGACCCCCTCGACATCGGCGTAGTAGTCGACTACTTGAGGCGCAAGGAAGCCGAAGCGGCGCACCTGCGCCTACTCGCTCGCGGCAAGTTCTACGGCGTGCCGCGCGAGGCGCTCGAGAAGGAGCTCGCGCATGCCTAAGTTGGTCGTGCTCACCGACGCGGAGACGGCCATCGGCTACCGCCTCGCCGGGGTAGAGGTACGCACCAGCGTGCCGAGCGAAGCCGTCCGCGCCCTAGACGACATCATCCACGAGGACGCTTACGGCCTGGTGGTGGTCGACGAGGGCCTCATCCACGACCCCGTCAAGGCCAGCGAGCGCGCCATGCGCGGCCGTGACCTGCCAGTGCTCTTGAGCGTGCCCAGCCTGGGTGCCGCCTTCGGCGCTAGCGACGACGCCGTAACTTACATGAAGGACTTGGTGCGGAGCGCGATCGGCTTCGACATCAAGCTGGAATAGCAGGAGAGATAATGGCCATCGAAGGCAAGATCCAACGCATCTCGGGCCCAGCCGTCATCGCCGAAGGCATGATGGGCGCGCGCATGTACGACATCGTGCGCGTGGGCCAGGAGAACCTCATCGGCGAGATCATCCGCCTGGACGGTGAGACGGCGTTCGTACAGGTGTACGAAGACACGGCCGGCCTTACCGTTGGCGAGCATGTCATCTCGACCGGTCTGCCCCTTGCTGTCGAGATGGGACCGGGGATGCTCAACGGCATCTTCGACGGCATCCAACGCCCCCTTGACAAGATCTACGAGGCGTCCGGCACCTACATCGACCGCGGCATCACCGTCAACTCGCTCTCGCGTGAGGCGAAGTGGAACTTCACGCCCACCGTCAAGCCAGGCGACAAGGTCGAACCTGGTCACGTGATCGGAACCGTGCCCGAGTTCCAGTTCGTGCACAAGATCCTCGTGCCACCGACCGCTTCAGGCGTCGTCAAGAGCGTCGCCCCCGCTGGCGAGTACACCATCGAGAAGGCCGTCGTCACGCTCGAGGACGGCACCGAACTCAAGCTGTACCACCCGTGGCCGGTGCGCCAGCCGCGCCCCGTCGCCAAGAAGCTCGACCCGGTCACGCCGTTCCTCACCGGCATGCGCATCCTCGACGTGCTGTTCCCGCTCGCGATGGGTGGAACGGCCGCCATCCCTGGGCCGTTCGGCTCGGGCAAGACGGTCACTCAGCAGTCGATCGCCAAGTTCGGTAACGCCGACATCGTCGTATACGTCGGTTGCGGTGAGCGCGGGAACGAGATGACGGACGTGCTCGTCGAGTTCCCAGAACTCGTCGACCCGAAGAGCGGCGACCCGCTCATGCAGCGCACCGTGCTGATCGCCAACACCTCGAACATGCCGGTGGCCGCCCGTGAAGCGTCCATCTACACCGGCATCACGCTGGCCGAGTACTTCCGCGACCAGGGCTACTCCGTCTCGATCATGGCGGACTCCACGAGCCGCTGGGCTGAGGCCCTGCGCGAGATCTCCTCGCGCCTCGAGGAGATGCCAGCTGAAGAAGGCTACCCGCCTTACCTGTCCTCGCGTCTAGCTGCGTTCTATGAGCGCGGTGGGCGCGTGACGACCCTCGCTGGCGACGAAGCGGCCGTATCCATCATCGGCGCAGTCAGCCCGGCAGGCGGCGACTTCTCCGAGCCGGTTACGCAGGCAACGTTGCGCATCACGGGCTGCTTCTGGGCCCTCGACGCCTCGCTTGCTCGCCGCAGGCACTTCCCCGCGATCAACTGGAACCGCTCGTACTCGCTTTTCACGCCGATCCTCGAAGAGTGGTACCGCAGCACGGTGGCCGAGGATTACCCCGAGCAGCGCGACCGCGCAGTAACGCTCTTGCAGCAGGAGAGCGACCTGCAGGAAGTCGTGCAGCTCGTTGGTCCGGACGCCCTCCAGGATCAGGAGCGACTCGTCATCGAGGCAGGCCGCGTACTCCGCCAGGACTTCTTGCAGCAGAACGGTTACGACCCCGTCGACGCCGCCTGCTCCATGTCGAAGGCGTACGGCATGCTCACGATGATGCTGCACTTCTACGACCAGGCCAAGGCCGCGCTCGATAGCGGCGCGACCGTCGATGAGATCCTCAAGAGCCCGATCATCGAGAAGATCCAACGCTCCCGCTACGTGGCCGAGGACGAGTTCCCTGCGTACCGCGCCGGGGTAATGACCGAGCTCGATAAGGGCTTCGCGGTCGCCGCTTAAGGCTAGGAGTGAGATGAGCAGCAACCTACTCAAGAAGGTCTACAGCGAGGTCAGCTACGTTTCAGGACCGCTGCTGTTCCTCCAGAACGCACCTGAGCTGTCGTACAACGCCATCGTCCAGATCAAGGACGGCAACGGGCGCTTGCGCGGCGGGCAGGTCATCGAGGTGTCGAAGGAGTTCACGGTCCTGCAGGTCTTCGAGGAGACCTCTGGCATCGACCTCTCAAGCACCACCGTCAGCCTCGTCGAGAACGTCGCGCGCTTGGGCGTGGCGCGCGAGATGATCGGCAGGCGCTTCAACGGTGCGGGCAACCCGATCGACGGCTTGCCTGCAGTGGTGGCAGACAAGCGCCTCCCCATCGGCGGGGCGCCGATCAACCCGGTCGCGCGCCGCAAGCCGGAAGAGTTCATCCAGACCGGCGTGTCAACCATCGACAGTCTCATCAGCCTCGTCCGTGGCCAGAAGCTCCCGATCTTCTCCGGCTCGGGCCTCCCGGCTAACGAACTCGCCGCGCAGATCGCGCGGCAGGCGACCGTCATCGGGGAAGACACCGAGTTCGCCGTCGTCTTCGCCGCCATGGGCGTAACGCAGCGCGAGCTGACGTTCTTCACGCAAGAGTTCGAACGCACAGGCGCCCTCGCGCGTTCCGTGCTGTTCCTCAACAAGGCAGACGACCCGGCCGTAGAACGCCTCCTCACCCCGAAGATGGCGCTGACGGCGGCCGAGTACTTGGCCTTCGAGCAGGGTTATCACGTGCTCGTCATCCTCACGGACATGACCAACTATTGCGAGGCCCTCCGCGAGATCGGCGGCGCCCGCGAAGAGATCCCCGGTCGCCGTGGCTACCCCGGCTACATGTACACGGACCTCGCGTCCATCTACGAGCGCGCCGGCGTCGTCGAGGGCCTCAAGGGCTCCATCACGCAGCTGCCGATCCTCACGATGCCTGACGACGACGTCACGCACCCGATCCCTGACCTCACGGGCTACATCACGGAAGGTCAGATCTACCTGGCGCGCGCCCTGCACAACAAGGGTGTGTACCCCCCGATCAACCCGGGCCCGTCGCTCAGCCGCCTCATGAACAACGGCATCGGCGAAGGCAAGACGCGTAAGGACCACAAGAACGTCGCCGACCAGCTACAGGCCGCCTACGCCAACGGGCTCGACCTGCGGCGCCTCGTGGCTATCACGGGTGAGGACGCGCTCTCCGAGAACGACAAGCTCTACCTGAAGTTCGCGGACGAGTTCGAGAAGAACTTCATCAACCAGGGTAGCGAGAACCGCTCGATCGAGGACTCGCTCTCCATCGCGTGGGCCATCCTCTCGCAGCTCCCGAAGAGCGAGCTGACGCGCCTCTCCAACGACCAGATAGACAAGTACTACGGCGCCAAGATGGACGAGCTGTGGGGCGCCGCTCGCAGAGACCAGATCTGACGTGAGGGAGGTAGGCCATGGCTGAGAACATCGCTCCGACTAGATCCAACCTCCTGCAGAGGCGCGACCAGGTCAAGCTTGCCATCCGTGGCGCTGACCTGCTCAAGCGCAAGCGGGACGCCCTCGTCGGTGAGTTCTTCGCGCTCGTCAAGTCCTCACTCGAGGCGCGCCGCGACCTGTCGCGTATTAGCCGCGAGGCGTACTTCGCGCTGTTCCTCGCCAATGCCTGGGACGGCCCTGAGGCCGTCGGCAGCTTGGCTCTCGCCCAGCAAGGCGAACTCGAGATCTCGTTGAAGATGGAGAACATCTTCGGCGTCAAGGTCCCGCAGGTGCTGCCGCCGACATTCGACGAGTCGTTACCGTTCTCGCCAGTGACGGCGGGAGCATCCACCCTCGAGGCCGCCAAGCAGTTCCGCAAGCTCGTCGAGGCCATCGTCAGAGTGGCAGCGACCGAGACGCGGCTGCGCAAGATCGGCGAGGAGATCAAGAAGACGAACAGGCGCGTGAACGCGCTGGAACAGCTCGTCATCCCCGGCATCAACTACGAGATAAGGCACATCCGCAGCGTGCTCGATCAGCGCGCGCTCGAAGAGGTGACGGTCCTCAAACGCATCAAGGCCAAGCTTCAAGCGCGCGATGAAGCGCGCGATGAAGCTCATGCGGAGGCCGCGAGGGCCTAGGCAGTCCAACCAGGTGCGTTAGCACCAGCGAGCCTCGCGCCGAGCGCCCCCCCAGGGGGCGCTCGGCGCGTTCAGTTACCCCGACTGCCAGGCCGCTTGGAGTTGACTTTTGTGTGTACCGCGCACGCGGCGGCCTTTGACATGGACCAGTGCCAGCGTATACAGTCGCTCAGACCCCTTTCACTCCCTCGAAGGGGAGTCAAAATCCTATTCGCTAGTCCTCAGGAAGGTGGAGTAATGTCACGTACCGTCCGCATCCTCGTCGCGCTAAGCCTATTAGTAGGTGCTAGCACTGTCTTCGCACAGGGCCGCCTGCAAGCAATCAAGGACCGAGGAGAGCTCCGCTGCGGCGTCAACGCCAACCTCCCCGGCTTCGGTTACGTGGATTCCGCTGGTGATTACCAGGGCTTCGACGTCGATTTCTGCCGCGCCATCGCTGCCGCCGTCTTCGGCGACGCATCCAAGGTCGTTTACCGCCCTCTGACCGCCGGCGAGCGCCCAACCGCCCTGCAATCTGGTGAGATCGACGTGCTGATCAGGAACACCACGCGCACCAGCATCCGCGAGACCGACTGGGGCGCCAACTTCGCTCCCACCACCTACTACGACGGCCAGGGCTTCATGGTGCGCAAGGACTCCGGCATCAACAGCCTGCGCGACTTCGAGGGCCGCTCAGTGTGCGTCCAGTCAGGTACCACCACCGAGACGAACCTCGGCACCACGCTCGCAGGCCTCGGCGTGCAGTTCACTCCGGTCATCTTCGAGACGGCGCCAGTACTCATCGCCGCCTACGACGATGGCCAGTGCGACGGCTGGACGACCGACACCTCGGGTCTCGTCTCCTACCAGCAGCAGCTCCGCCAGCCTGACGATCACAAGATCCTGCCCGTCGTGATCTCCAAGGAGCCCCTCGGGCCAGCCGTCCTCCACGGTGACGACAACTGGTACGACGTCGTCAGCTGGACCGTCTACGCGCTCTTCAACGCTGAGGAGTTCGGCGTCACGCAGGCCAACGTCGACGAGCAGCTGATCAGCGCCAAGGATCCGCAGATCCTGCGTCTCCTCGGCGCCCCGGGCGCGGAGTCGTACGTGCAGGCCTTCGGCCTCAGCTCCAACGCCTTCTACAACGCCATCAAGGCCGTCGGTAACTACGGTGAGATCTTCGAGCGCAACCTCGGGGCCAGCTCCGTGTTCGGGCTCGAGCGCGGTCTCAACGCCCAGTACTACGAGGGTGGCCTCATCTACGGGTACCCCTTCAACTGACCTTTAGCTAGACAGTGGGGCGCCTGCTCGGCGTGGTTTCAGAAACGCGCGAGCAGGCGCCTCAGCACTCACTAGCTGGCTAGGCGACCAAACCCTTATGACAGAACTCGCAGAATCTCTTAGATGGTAGAGGCCAAAGCTTCGGCCCGCGGCGGCGCCACGGTAGTGCCGTTCTGGCGCAACGTCAAGGTTATCGGCGTCATCGCGCAGCTCGGCTTCTTGGCGCTCATAGTGGCGGGCGTTGGGGTGCTCGTCAACAACGTCGTAACTGCCCTGGCGGCGGCTAACCTACCCGCCGACTTCTCTTTCCTCACCAAGCCGGCCGGCATCCCTATCGCTGAGCGGGCCATCCCGTACGAAGTGACGGACACGTACGGGCGCGCCCTCGTCATCGGCATCCTGAACACCCTCAAGGTCGCCCTAGTCGGCGTGGTGGTCGCCACCATCCTCGGCGTCCTCTTCGGGGTCATGCGCTTATCTGGCAACTGGCTCATCCGCAACATAGCCAGCGTCTACGTCGAGGTGCTCCGCAACATTCCCCTCGCCGTGCAGATCGTCTTCTGGTACTCAGCTATCTTGCTGCCCTTCCCGCCCCGCATAAGCGACCCGATCGCGCTGCCTGGCGGCCTGCTCATGTCCAACGTCGGCCTGGCGTTCCCCGCCCTGTACCCGACCTACGATTTCGTCGCCTGGGTGCCCTATCTCATCGGAGGCGTCGTCCTGGCGGCCGCCGCAACCCTGTGGCGTGTGCGGCAGTTGCGGCGCAACGACAGCTTCGGACGCGTGTGGCCTTTCCCGGTCGTGGCGTTCCTAGTGGTCGCCGGCATCGGCCTCGGGCTCACCTACGTCAACGACAAGGTGCCGGACAACCTTACCTTCACCTACGAGGCAGATAGAGGGCGCGGCACTACCGCTTTCGTAGTGGACGGCAAGGCCCGGCCAGCCGCGTTCGTGCCTGTCGACGTCAGCATCAAGGCCGCCACGCTCACGACGACGAGCCAGAACCTCGTCGAGTCGCGCAAGGTCATCAGCGGCACGTTCCGCTTCCCGCTCATCGGCAAGCACGAGGCGAGCGACTTCACGGTCGCGTTCGCCGATCCGGCAGCGGCGGCCGCTAGCGGCTTGAAGCTCGAGATCACGGACTTCCCGTCGGTCGGCATCGTTTACGCGGACCGCAACGACAACGACCGTCTCGACCAAGGTGAGGACATCGACCCGCAGACAGGGCGCGGTTACGGCGGGGTAGACGTCGTGATGACTCTCACCGACTTCAACCGCACGCTGGTGTCCGATCGAGATGGTCAGATCCGTACGCCGCTCTTCAAGTCTGCCGCCGCGGCGCGGGCCGACACGAGCGGAGAGAGCGCGCTACCGCGGCCAGGCACGCGCTTCTCGGCCTTCGGGAACGACGCGGCAACGGACGCAGCTGAAGGAGTGGTGGCCGACACCAAGATCCTGCCTGTTGGGGCGCTCGTCCTCAGCCGCGCCTACG